>Ga0209607_1000012_pt1 | contig 202997 bp, 178 predicted proteins | sample AD_UKC117_MetaG_FD_184413 | JGI IMG/M metagenome (GOLD analysis project Ga0209607, IMG submission 184413) | Active sludge microbial communities of municipal wastewater-treating anaerobic digesters from Hong Kong - AD_UKC117_MetaG (SPAdes)... | ecosystem: Engineered > Bioreactor > Anaerobic >... | reverse complement strand
TCGGCCATGCGCTCGAAGGTAACTTGCATTTCGTCATCACTCCCGACTTTGCCAAGCCGGCCGAAACCGAACGCTACAAGAACTTCATGGACGACGTATGCCACATGATCGTGGATCGATACGACGGCTCTCTGAAAGCCGAACACGGCACCGGCCGCAACATCGCCCCGTTCGTCGAGTTGGAATGGGGGCGGCAAGCCTATCGGTTGATGTGGGAAATCAAGACGCTGTTCGATCCGCATCACCTGCTGAATCCCGGCGTCATCCTCAACGACGACCCGGAAGCGCATCTGAGAAACATCAAGCCGATGGCCGCCGTCGATCCGCTGGTGGATAAGTGCATCGAATGCGGCTTTTGCGAGCCGAACTGTCCGTCTCGTGCCCTGACGCTGTCGCCACGCCAGCGCATCGTCGGTTTGCGCGAAATGGCGCGCTTGCAAGCCGCTGACGAAGAGCGCGGCCGGCTGCAAGCCATCACCGAGTCGTATGCTTATCAGGGCTTGGAGACCTGCGCCGCTGATAGCCTGTGCTCGCTGACCTGTCCGGTCGGCATCAACACCGGCACGATGATGTTGAAGAAGCGTAGCCAACAGCGTGGTCAAACCGCGCAACGGATCGGCAACTGGGTCGCCAATCACTTCTCCGGCGTCACCACGGCCACACGTTTCAACCTCGCCGCCGCCAACCTCTCGCACACGGTCTTTGGCTCCACGCTGCAAGGCGGTGTGACCGGGGCCGCGCGTAAACTATCCGGGAATCGGCTGCCGCTGTGGAACCGCTATATGCCCTCCGCCGGCGCGATGCCCAAGCCGGAAACGAACGCCGCGCCCGACCGCCCGCGTGTGGTCTATTTCCCCAGTTGCGCCAGTCGTACCATGGGTCCGGCCAAGGGTGATCCCGAATTGGATGCCTTGCCGGTGAAGACTGCTGCTCTGCTGCGCAAGGCCGGCTTCGAGGTGGTTCTGCCCGAGGACAGCAATGCGCTCTGTTGCGGCCAGCCCTTCGAAAGTAAAGGCTTGCCGCAACAGGCCGACGCCAAACGACGGGAAGTCGAGCAAGCCCTGCTCAAGGCCAGTCGCAATGGACAAGACCCGATCGTGTTCGATACCACGCCCTGCGCCTTGCGGGTCAAGAAAAATCAGGCACAAACCCCGCTCAAGCTGTACGACATCACCGAGTTCCTCCACGACGTGGTGCTGGCGCGGTTGACGATCCACAAGCGGTCGGAAACGGTCGCCATTCATCCCACTTGCAGCAACATCAACATGGGCTTGCAGGCCAAGCTCAAAGCCATCGCCGAAGCTTGCGTGGAAAAAGTCATCGTCCCCGACCGGATTTCCTGCTGCGGCTGGGCTGGCGATAAAGGCTTTACCCATCCGGAATTGAACGCCAGCGCCTTGCGAGATTTGAAAGCGGCGCTGCCAGAGGACTGCACATCCGGGTACTCCACCAGCCGCACCTGCGAAATCGGCCTGTCCTTGCACAGTGGACGTTTCTACCGCTCCATCGTCTATCTGGTGGATCGCTGCTCGCAGCCGAATACCGGCTGATTCCCTAGCACTCCCAGGTCGTTCAAGGACACCCACGCGGGTGGATTAGGGGCTTTTTGCGCCCGCAACTCCCCCACCTGGGCTTTTCAGGAAGAAAAAGCACGGGAACCGGCCTGTCATCACTCACGAAAAGCTTGGGCGAAACCGCAACTTGCCCCGGTTCGCCTGCGCTCATGCCCGGCTTCCGCCTGTTGTTCCATGGGCAGCACGCGCATCTCTCCCGGCAGCACACCGAGGTTGGATGCTGTTCATTCATTCCAAACTCTTCACCAAAGGAGTTTTCTATGTCGTTAGGTTTATTGGCGCTTGTCGCCTTTTTACCGATCGCCGTCGCGCTGGTTTTGATGGCGGGAATGCGTTGGCCAGCGACCAGAGCGATGCCTCTGGCTTGGCTAGTGTGCGTCCTCGGCGCAATGTTCGTCTGGAATTTGCCCATCGGCTATATCGCCGCCCTGTCGATTCAGGGCGTCATTACGGCGGTTGGCATTCTGATCATCGTTTTCGGCGCGATCATTATTCTGTACACGCTCAAATATTCGGGTGGCATGGAGACCATCCAGCATGGGATGCAGAATATTTCCGGCGACCGCCGGGTTCAGGCCATCATCATCGGCTACATGTTCGCGGCCTTCATCGAGGGTGCCGCCGGTTTCGGCACGCCCGCCGCCCTGGCCGCGCCGTTACTGCTGAGCCTTGGATTTCCGCCTCTGGCCGCAGCGGTCATCTGCCTGGTGTTCAACTCCTTCCCGGTGACCTTCGGTGCGGTGGGTACACCGATTCTGCTCGGCATGAAGTATCTTCAGCCTCTGGCCAAGACAGCGATTGCCTCGGGTGCGCCTGGTTTGAACTTCGGCTCTGGCGAGGAATTCAACATGCTTCTCGGTCAGTGGGCTTCCGTACTCCACTTTCCGATGATCTTCATCCTGCCGGTGTTCATGCTGGGGTTCATCACCCGCTTTTTCGGCCCGAACCGTTCCTGGGCCGACGGCTTCAAGGCTTGGAAGTTTTGCCTCTTCGCCGCCGTGTCTTTCTCGGTGCCGTATCTATTTTTCGCCTGGTTCGTCGGTCCCGAGTTTCCGTCGCTGATTGGCGGTTTGGTAGGCCTTGGCATCATCGTCGCTGGCGCAAAAAATGGGTTTTGCGTTCCCAAGGAAACTTGGGATTTTGGCCATCATGACCAGTGGGACCCCGACTGGACCGGTGACATCCAGGGTTCCAGCACCAACGAGTTCACCAGCCACATGAGCCAGTTCAAAGCCTGGTTGCCCTACATCCTGATCGGCCTGATTTTGGTACTGACCCGGATTCCCGATCTGGGCCTCAAGGGCTGGCTCGCCGCGCAGAAGATCAGCTTCAGCAATATCCTGGGCTATCAGAGCGTCGGCGGTTCCATCGATTATCTGTATTTGCCCGGCACCATTCCGTTCATGCTGGTGGCGCTCCTGACCATCCTGATCCACGGTATGCGCGGCGAAACCGTCAAGAGAGCCTGGAGCGAATCCATCGTCAAGATGAAGAACCCATCCATCGCCTTGTTCTTTGCCGTGGCGCTGGTGTCGATCTTTCGCGGTTCCGGCATCGCCGACCCACTCTTGAATCCCCACACCTATCCATCCATGCCGCTGGCCATGGCTCAGGCGGTCGCGGGCATCGCGGGCAATGCCTGGCCGATGGTGGCGTCCTACGTAGGCGGTCTGGGGGCGTTCATCACCGGTTCCAACACCGTGTCCGACCTGCTGTTCGCCGAGTTCCAGTGGGGTGTCGCAGCACAGCTTGAGTTGCCGCGTCAGATTATCGTAGCGGCGCAAGCGGCGGGCGGTGCGATGGGTAACATGGTTTGCATCCATAACATCGTAGCAGTGTGCGCGGTGGTCGGTCTCTCGGGCCGGGAAGGGATTATCTTGCGGCGCACCGTGTGGCCGTTCCTGCTGTATGGAATCGTGGTCGGCATCCTGGCTAGCCTGATGTCCTTCGTGTTCTTCCCTCATTTATTCTAGAAGGCGCAAGATGACCAGCCGTCAGGGACGGACGGCTGGTCATCGGAGGTTCGGCTAGGCAGGCCGCTTCTCATACAACACCCACGCACTACGCGGTAAATACCTATCGTTTCGGCAGCGGGAACCCCTGCCGACCGGACCGGCCGATGCGTTTCAAATCGAGACACCGACTATAACAGGCGCACCGCTGGAACCCACGCCGTCAATGCGCTTCGTCCCAATTGGCTCCCACCCCGATATCGACTTCCAGTGGCGTCCGCAATTCCGCCGCAGTGACCATCGCCGCCCGAATCCGCTCCCCGGCTTCCATCACAGCCTCCCCAGCCACCTCGAACACCAACTCATCATGAACCTGCATCAACATCCGCGCCGGGAAATCGGATTCTTGCAGCCAGCGATCCACCGCCAGCATTGCCCGTTTGATGATGTCGGCAGCGGTACCCTGCATCGGCGCGTTGATGGCGGCACGCTCCGCCGCCTGTCGGAGTTGCGCATTTCGAGCACGGATGTCAGGCAAATACAGCCGGCGACCGAATACCGTCTCGACATAACCCCGCTCGGCGGCTTGGCGGCGGGTGTCGTCCATGTATGCCTTGACGCCGGGATAGCGGGCAAAATAGCGATCGACATAACCTTTGGCCGCGCCACGCTCGATGCCCAATTGCTGGGCTAGCCCGAACGGCGACATCCCGTAGATCAATCCGAAATTGATGGCCTTGGCGCTACGCCGCTGATCAGGGCTCACCTCGTCCAACGCCACCCCGAACACCTCGGCGGCGGTGGCGCGATGCACGTCGATACCGGCGGCGAAAGCCCGTAGCAACCCCGCGTCGCCAGACAGATGGGCCATGATCCGCAACTCGATTTGCGAATAATCCGCCGCCAACATCACCCAACCCGGCTCCGGCACGAAGGCTTGGCGAATGCGTCGCCCTTCCGGCGTGCGAATCGGGATGTTTTGTAAATTGGGATCGGAGGACGACAGCCGTCCCGTGCTGGCCACCGCCTGATGGTAGGAGGTATGCACCCGCCCCGTGCGTGGGTGGATCTGGGCTGGCAATCGGTCGGTATAGGTCGATTTCAGCTTGCTCAAAGTCCGATATTCGAGAATCACTCTCGGCAATGGATACGTCACCGCCAAATCTTGCAACACGTCTTCGGCGGTGGACGACTGGCCGGTGGCGGTCTTCTTACCCACCGGCAGTCCCAACCGCTCGAATAGAATCGCCTGCAACTGCTTGGGCGATCCCAGGTTAAACCGTTCGCCAGCCAGTTCGTATGCCTGTTGCTCCAATTCCCAAATCCGTTTCGCTAACTCGCCGCTTTGCTGGCGCAAACTCGCCGCATCCACCCGAACGCCGATCCGCTCCATTCGTGTTAGCACCGGAATCAGCGGGATTTCGAGTTCCTCGTACAAACGCCGCTGAGCCGGTTCCCGCTCCAGTCGCGGCCACAAACAGTGATGCAGGCGCAAGGTGACATCGGCGTCCTCGGCGGCATAGGGTCCGGCCTGTTCTAGCGCCACTTGGTTGAAAGTCAACTGCTTGGCGCCTTTCCCCGCCACATCCTCAAAGCGGATGGTACGCAACCCCAGAAACCGTTCCGCCAACGAATCCATGTCGTGCCGGGCGGTGGAATCCAGCACGTAGGATTCCAGTAGGGTGTCGTGCCGGATACCGCGCAAGGCGATACCGTGATTGGCCAGTACGTGCGAGTCGTACTTGAGATGTTGGCCCAGCTTGGGCCGATTCCCATCTTCCAGCAGTGGGCGCAACTGCTCCAGCGCGCGATCCCGGTTCAATTGATCCGGTGCGCCGGGATAGTCGTGCGCCAAGGGCACGTAAGCGGCCTCGCGGGGCGTCACGGCAAAGGAAACACCGACGATGCGGGCATCCAGATAGTTCAGGCTGGTGGTTTCGGTATCGAAGGCAAACAAATCCGCTGCGCGCAGCCGTTCCAACCAGCCGTCGAACGCGGCCTGATCCAGCACCAGTTCGTAAGAGAGGGGATCGGTAGCGATTTCCACCCAGTCAAGCGATGGTTGGCTCATTGCCGGCGACGGTGTTTGAGCCGGAACTTCTCGATTGTCAGCCGACAACTCCCGCAGCCAGGAACGAAACTCATAGCGTTCGTACAACGCCCGCAGCGCGGCGGTGTCGGACGGTGCTAGTCGCAAATCCTCGAATGCGACCGGAAGGGGCACTTGGCAATCCAAGGTGGCCAACTGTCGAGACAGCGGCAGTTGTTCCAGCCCGGCCCGCAGCTTGTCGCCGATCTTGCCCGAGATGGCGGCGGCGTTCGCCACCAAATTGTCCAGCGAGCCGTATTGACGTAGCCACTTGGCGGCGGTCACTGGCCCAACACCGGGCACGCCGGGAATATTGTCGGACGTGTCACCCACCAAGGCCAGATAATCGACGATCCGGTTCGGCGACACCCCAAATTTTTGTTCCACTCCAGCGATGTCGGTCACCGTGTTTTTCATGGTGTCCAGCATCCGCGTTCGCTCGTCGACCAACTGGGCCAAGTCCTTGTCGCCGCTTACAATCAGCACGGGCAGTCCTCGCGCGGTCGCCTGCCGGGCCAGGGTACCGATCACATCGTCCGCCTCGACCCCGGCCACCTGCAACAACGGCAACCCCATGGCCCGAATGCAGGCGTACAGCGGCTCGATCTGCTGCACCAGTTGCGGGTCCAACGGTGGGCGATGCGCTTTATAGTCGGAAAACAGCTCGTGGCGGAAGGTCTTGCCAGGCGCGTCGAATATCACCGCCAGATAATCGGGTCGGTAATCGGCCAGCAGCCGGCGCAGCATATTCAGCACCCCGTACAGGGCACCGGTGGGTTCGCCGACTTTCGTACTCAACGCCGGTAGGGCGTTGAAAGCCCGGTGCAACCAGGAGGAACCATCCACCAGCACGCAAGGCTTGGACCCGCTCATCGATAGCCCTCGCTCACTTCCCAAGTCGATAGCCGCCTTGACGGCGCAAGCGGTCGATAGCCTGTAACTGCGCCGTGGCTTCGGCCAATGTCTTGGCGCACTCCATGTCGCTCAAACATTGCATCAGCGTGCATCGGGCCGATTCACGGGCGCGAATGGCGGCCGCTTCGTCGAGATTGGCGGCGTTCTCGGCGACATCGGCCAGCACGGTCACGACATGCGGTTGCACCTCCAACAACCCGCTGGAGACATAGAACACCAGCGTCTCCCGCTCCGACAGTCGGACTCGTACCTGACCGGGTTTCAACCGCGTTAGAAACGGACTATGCCCCGGCAGAATACCGACCTCGCCCAACTCCGCCGTCGCCACCACCATCTCGGCCAATCCGGTAAATAACTCCCTCTCCGCGCTGACAATATCCACATGCACCTTGATTGCCATATTGCCCCCGTCTCGCCTGGCTCATGCGCTCTTGCCGATCACGGCTGGTTGATCAGGCTGGCCAGACAAGCCGCACCAAACCCGTTGTCGATATTCACCACCCCTACTCCACCCGCACAGGATGTCAGCATCCCCAGCAACGCCGACAGCCCGCCGAAATGAGCGCCATAACCGACGCTGGTCGGCACCGCGATCACCGGACGCGCCACCAACCCGGCCACCACGCTGGCTAGCGCGCCTTCCATGCCGGCGATGACGATGACCACCCGCGCGCATCGGATCGCGTCCAACCGCGCTACCAGTCGGTGCAGTCCGGCCACGCCCACATCGTTGATACGCTCGACCCGGTTGCCGAACAGCAGGGCCGTTTCGGCTGCTTCCTCCGCCACCGGTAAGTCGGACGTGCCCGCCGTGACGATCGCGATGCTGGTTTCCGTCAGCGGCCGGATGCGGCGCTGAATGACGAGGGTTCGCCCCAGCAAGTTGTAGCGAGCCTCGGGGCACAATTCCATCACCCCCGCCGCCATCTCCGCCGTGGCTCGGGTCGCCAGGACATCGCCTCCTCCCTCTAGCATGGCCGCCACGATGGTTCGAACCTGGGCAACGGTCTTGCCGGCGCAGTAGATCACTTCGGGATAGCCGCGTCGCAGTTCCCGATGGCTGTCCAACACCGCCTCACCCAGATCACGAAACGGCAGTTCCCGCAACTGGCTCACCGCACCCTCGATCGCGAGCTCGCCGGCGAGCACCCGTTCCAGCAGCAACCGCAGCGCAGCCTCGTTCACGGACGCTTATTCCGTCACGGTAACATTGAAGCTGCCCATCCGATAACCTTGCAAATCCAGTGTGATATGGCGGAAACCGCATTCGCGTAACGCCGCCACTACCTGTTCGGCGATCGCCTCATCCAACAAACGAACATGCTCTGCTCGATCGAGTTCGATCCGGGCTAAATCGTCATGGCAACGCACCCGCACTCGGCCAAATCCGAGCGTCAACAAAGCGCGCTCGGCGGCTTCTACCCGCCGCAGCAGTTCAGGACGTACTGCCGTATCGTGTGGCAGCCGCGTCAGCAGGCAAGCAAAAGCCGGTTTGTTCCAGACCGGCAGATTCAACGCTCGGGCATAGCGACGAATCTCGGCCTTGCCCAGTCCTGCTTCCAGCAAGGGACTCCGAACGCCAAACTCGGCCAAGGCGCGCATCCCGGGCCGATAGTCGTCGAGATCGTCGCGGTTGGTTCCATCGGCCAGCCAAACACATCCTTCCTCGGCAGCGATGGTTTTCAGCCGGGCAAACAACTCCCGCTTGCAGCGATAGCAACGGTCGGGTGGATTGTTGACAATCGCCACGGGCATGGGCAATTCCAGCAGCCGGTGACGCACACCGATCAGCGTAGTCAATTCCCTGGCCTCGGCGATTTCCCAAGACGCCATGTAGGGGGTTACCGCTGTTAACGCGACCACCCGCTCGCCCAGTGCCTCGTGGGCCGCCGCCAGCAACAAACCGCTGTCCAGTCCACCGGAACAGGCGACCGCAACCGATCGTAGTTCCCGCAACAACGCCAGCAATCGCTGATAGGCAGGTTCCGCCAGCGTCTCGGAAGGCTCCGGCATCACGATATCGGCTCTGTTGAGACCACCAGCGGCATTTCCCGCGTCGCCAACGCTTCCCGCACGGCTGCGTAAACCGCGTGAATCGGTACGCTCCTCTCCAGCGCCAGCCGCTTGCAATCCTCATATTCCGGTTTGCCGCGAATGGGCCGCCCTTGATAGTGCGCGATCTTGACTCCCACCTGACCGTACCGCGTCGCCACGCGCACGGCTTCCCGGAACAGCGCCATGCGCGACACGGCATAGCGGCGCACGCCCAAGGTAGTGGTCTCGGTTAGCAGCAGTTCGGTCAACACCGACACCAACATCGGCACGCACAACACACTGAGCAGCGTAGCCGGTCGGTTTTTCTTCATCAGAATCGGCGTCAGCCACGCATCGTTCGCTCCAGCCGCGAACAGTCTCTCCAACACATGGTCGTAGCATTCCGGGTTCATGTCGTCGATATTGCATTCGAGCATACACAGCTCGCTCTGTTCGCTCTCCGTATCCGACAATTCCCCCAGACAGACTCGCAGCACGTTCGGGATGGGACCATCGCGATGACCAATACCGTAGCCGATCCGGCTCACGGTGAGTTTAGGACGCGTGACGAATTCATCGACGAACGTGGCCAGCAACGCCGCGCCGGTCGGCGTGGTGGCCTCGAATGGGACCGCCCCGAGCTTGATCGGTGCACCCTTGAGCAGTTCCAGCGTCGCCGGGGCCGGTACCGGCAACACGCCGTGTTCGCAGTGCGCCACCCCGCCGCCAAGCTCCACCGGTGAGCACAACACTCGATCCACGTTCAGCCGATCCAACGCGATGGTGCCAGCGACGATATCGACGATCGCGTCGAGCGCCCCTACTTCGTGAAAATGAATTTGATCCGGCGAAGTGTCGTGGATATGGGCCTCCGCTTCGGCCAACCGGCGAAACACCGCCACGGCTCGCCCTCGCACGCTTTCCTTGAGCGAACTGCTGCCAATGATCGCTTCGATCTGCCGCAGATCGCGATGGGGCGGTTGTTGCGGATCGATCACCACTCGCACCTGGGCACCGCTGATGCCCTTACGGATGGCACGGCTGGCCTGCACGCCGTAACCTTCCAAACCCAGCCCCGCCAGTTCGACGATGATCTCGTCGTAATCCACTCCCAAATCAAGCAGAGCCGCCAAGTGCATATCGCCGCTGATACCAGCGAAACAGTCATAGTAGAGAACGCTCATAACCGTCGCACGCCCACGCGCAACCGGCCACGATCAAAACGGAAATTCACCTTTTACCTCCCGTTCAAGGGGCTTCGAGACCGGTCGTTCCGCCAATTTCTGAACCGGATGACCGCTCACATAGATCGCCCGGTACGGCCGGGCGGGACAGGCATTCTCACAGGCGCCACAACCGATGCATAAGTGCTCCCGAACTTCGGGAATCGCCAGGCCATCCCGGTATGGGATCATATGCACCGCCTTGGTGGGGCAATACTCGTCGCACGCCCCGCAAGCGGTATGGTCGGTATGTACGATGCAATTGTCGCGGATAAAATGGGCTATGCCCAGTTGAGTGACCTGCTTGGCCGCCAATTCCAGCGGGCGGATCGCCCCGGTCGGACAAACCTGGCCGCAACGGTTGCATTCGTAACTGCAATAGCCGGTGACGTAATCCATATGCGGTTGCAACAATCCGGACAAACCGTATTCCAGCAGGGCTGGCTGCAACACGCCGTAGGGACAAGCGCCGACACAGAGATGGCAGGCAATGCAGAGGTCGTTGAAGCGCGCCAGATCACCCGCGCCGGGCGGCGCCACTGGCCAAGCCTTGCGGTTCACCACTGTAGTCGGCACGCGATTATGGGATTTGGTTCCAACGCTATCCTGAGGCGCCAGACCTGCCAATCCGATCACGAACAGCGCCGATCCGCGCAGCAGCGTCCGCCGAGCAGGATTCGGCGCGCGATTCTCTGCTTCCCTCGCACCATCCGACTTTTCGCCGACCAGGGAGGAAAAGCGGTGCGAAGGACGGGAGTCGTTCAACAACAACGAAACTGGAGGTGCGGGATAAAACTTCACCGGTTGGGGAGAGGCGTAGCCGATACCGTGCATATCGCAAACCGTGATGCAATTGAAGCAGGCCACGCAACGGCTGAAATCCACCTCCTTGGTTTTCAGGCGGATACAACCGGCCTTGCAGTGGATCGAGCATTGCGCGCACAGGATGCAGGCATCCTTGGGAATCCGGATCTTGAACAGGGCAAAGCGTGATACCAAGCCCAATAACGCGCCGACCGGACAAAGCAAATTGCAGAACAGCCGGCCCTTGGTCGCGCTCAGCCCAATCAATCCGATCAGGAACAGGGCCGGGAATACCAGCGTCGCCGGCGACGGCGCTTTCCATTGCAGCGGAAACGGGCCGTAAATACCCAAACTTTCCAACAATTGCCCCAGTCCGTTGTGAGCGGTAACGTAAAGCGGTCGCAATAGATCGCCGGCGATACGGCCAAAATTGCTGAATGGGTCAAGCAGGCTCAGCGCCAGCACGTTGCCACTCAGGAACAAGCCGACAGTCAATGCCAGCAACCCGTAACGGATCGCATCGTGCGATTTCTGGTAGCGAAACTTGACCTTGCGCGGTTTGCGCAGCTTGTCGGCGAGGCGGATGATGATATCTTGCAAGGTGCCGAGCGGACAGATCATCGAGCAGTACACTCGGCCGAACAGCAGCGTCAGGACCAGCACCGCCAGAAAACCGGTGGCCACCCACGCAAACGTCTGGGTGAATTTCAACAGCGACGGCACGAACTGCGGATACAGCGCCACGGTAGCGGCCGGCGTTTCCCCGATCTGCTCGAAATCCACGAACAACAGAGTGGTCAGCGCCAAAAACGTCAGCGCCATTACCACCCGGATTTTCTTCAACCACGTTTGTTTCATGGTTGCTCGTCGGTCATCATGCGAACCTCACCCACCCGCGAGGGCGAGATCCTAGGAGGTTCGATATAGTCGGTCAAATTGCGAGGTGGTCGCACAACGATTTAAAGCACGATCCGCCGGATGGCAAGATTCTCCAAATCCTTGCGGCCTACGCCCATTTCGCCGGCGATACGGATATAGTCCACCGCATCTGGCTCCAAACCGAATAGCTTGGCCGCCGCCGCGTCCGCCGTCACCAGATCGGTCGAAAGCAATTGCGATCGCAGGTTGGCGACATCGGCTGTCGATACCCCACGCGGCCCGTGGCGCAACAGCACGTTATAGGCGTCCACCACATTGAGATCAGGCTTGCGGTAAGTGGCGAAATCGGCGATGCATTGGTGCAGGTCGTTGGCGTGCCATTCGCCGCGATCCCAAACGACGCCCATCAGGTTCTTCATCGCTACGGTCAATCGGGCGCCGCCGTGGCTTTTCAACACCGGCACGTTGATCAACACGTCCGCCTGCAAAATCAGCTCATGTTCCTTGACTTCGCGCAAGCGGCGGCCCCTGGGAACCGCAACGGTCTGAAAATAGCCCTCGCTGTTGCCCGGCGCCAGTTTGCCGCCCGCGTCCTTCACCGCCTGTTCGATGCCGCTGGTCCGGTAGCTGTCGCGCCAGCCATCGCAAGTGTGATCGAATACATAAACCTCTTTCGCGCCAGCTTGCAGGCAATGCTCGACGATGCGACGGACCAAGCGGGGATTGGTGTTGGCGGCCCGCTCCGGCGACACGTTCCAGCCGATGTTGGGTTTGACCACCACCTTCTGCCCTTTTTTGACGAATCGCCCCATTCCGCCCAAGGCTTCGATGCCGCGATCAAACAGTGCCTCGGGCTCGCCGTTTTTGACCGCTACGAGATCGGGAGTTCCGGCTGAGGGGTCGGCAGCGAGCGCAAGGCGAACCGGATCGCCCGAGACAAAACCGGCACCCGCCCACGTTCCGATGCCGACCGCTTTCAAAAAGCTTCTACGTTGCATGATGGGTCTCTCCTCTGCACGGGTCCGAACGCTCGCTGGCGCGCAGGCCACCGCTCGCGCTCAGAAGCGGAATCGTCGAAGAATGGTCAAGGACGACAGCGCGCCGACCAGCCTGCGGTCCTGATCGATCACGGGCAACCGCAAGTAACCCTCCGACAGCAGCTTCAACGCTTCGGAAAGCGGCGCCTCGGCTTCGACAACCGGATGAGGGCCGGCAAAATCGGCCACCTTGCGGTGCAAATAGGGAATCAAACGATTATCGACATCCTCGGCCGATTCACGCTCGGCATCATCCGGCAATTGTGGCTCCGACGGCAGTAGCATCTTGGAGAAGGTGAAAGAGGTGATCGTTCCCATGAACTCGCCCTTTTCGTTGATCACCATTAAATCCTGCATGTGTTTGCGGATCATAATGCTCAGCGCTTCCGATAGCAGCGCGGTGTCGAGCACATAGGTAGGTGCGGACAGCATGTAGTGTTTGCACTTCATTTTGAATTTCTCCCACTGGGTTTGAGCCGGCCAGGCCGGCGGCCTCGTTCTGAAAACCTGCCGAAAGCGAACCCCAAGAATTCCCGCACTTTTGGTACTTCCATCGAGTATTATTATCCAACCGTCCGCTCCGCGCATGAGAGCGTTGCCACGATTCGATCAAATCCGTGGAGGAATAATATGCTTGTTGGAATTATCTCGCTGGTAGCAGGCCTGATCGGGCTGGTTGCTGCCGCGATGCTGTACGGCTGGATCGTACGCCGTCCGACCGGCGATGCCCTGATGACCTCGATCGCCGATGAGATCCAGTTGGGTGCCATGACCTATCTGCGCGCCCAGTACGTAAAAATCGGCATTTTCGCCCTGATAGTCGCGATGTTGCTGTCGATGCAACACGGCTTTGGCACCAGCACCGCCTTCCTCCTCGGCGCCCTGACCTCGGCGCTGGCCGGCTTCGTCGGGATGCGGGCGGCGACCAAGGCCAATGTCCGCACCACAGCGGCGGCGCGTGAACATGGCGCGGGCGAGGCGCTGCTGATGACCTTCAATGGCGGCGCGGTGATGGGCGTCGCCGTGGCCAGTTTCGGCTTGGTGGGCATTGGCTTACTATTCGCGATCTTGGCTTCCAAGATTGCCGTCGATCCCGAATCCGCGTCGACGATCTGGGGCTTTTCGATGGGTGCCTCGTCCATCGCTTTGTTCGCCCGGGTCGGTGGCGGTATTTTCACCAAAGCGGCGGACGTCGGCGCCGACTTGGTCGGCAAAGTCGAAGCCGGCATTCCCGAGGACGATCCCCGCAATCCGGGCGTGATCGCCGACAACGTCGGTGACAATGTCGGCGACATCGCCGGCATGGGCGCCGATATCTACGAATCCTATGTCGGTTCGATGGTGGCGGCCGTGACCTTGGCGGCCACCTCCACCGCCGCCGAATTGACCCACTACTTCGGTGACACCGTTTCTCGCCCGATGCTGCTGGCCCTGCCGCTGATACTGGCCACCATCGGCCTCGGCTCGTCGCTGGTCGGCATTTACGGTATGTCCGCCTTCAGAAAATACGGGCCGGAGCGCGCACTGGCGATTTCCGAATTCAGCTCCGCCGGCCTGTTCCTGCTACTGACGCTGCTAACGTTGATGGTGCTCGGCTTTGGCTGGCCAGTGTTTTTCGCGATCCTGGCCGGCAATCTGGCGGGCATTGCCATCGGTCGAGCCGCTTGGTACTACACCTCGTCCAAGCCGGTCACGAAAATCGTCATGGCTTCGAAAACCGGACCGGCCACCAACCTCATCACCGGACTGGCGGTGGGCATGGAAAGCTGCGCGGTGCCGATTCTGGTGATCGTCGCGGCGATATTCGTCGCCCACCAGACCGCTGGCCAATACGGTATCGCCATCGCGGCGGTGGGCATGTTGGCAACCGCTGGCGTGACCATGACCATCGACGCCTCGGGACCGATTTCCGATAACGCCGGCGGCATCGCCGAAATGTCGCACCAACCACCCGAGGTGCGCGAAATCACCGATCATCTCGACGCTATCGGCAACACTACCGCTGCCACCGGCAAGGGTTTCGCTGTTGGCTCCGCCGCCCTGACCGCGCTGGCGCTGTTCGTGGCCTATAAGGAAGCAGTCGAGCTGGTAGCTGGCCGCCCGCTCGCGATGGATATCACCGAGCCCAAGGTAGTGATGGGCGTGCTGCTGGGCGGCGTGGTGGTGCTGCTGGCCGCCGCCATGACCATGAGCTCAGTGGGCCGGGCGGCGATGGAAATGGTTTCGGAGATCCGCCGTCAGTTTCGCGAAATCCCCGGTCTGCTGCAAGGCACCGCCAAGCCCGACACTGCTCGTTGCGTAGCGATTTCGACCGACGCGGCTTTGCGCGAGATGGTGCCACCGGGACTGCTGGCCGTGCTGGCACCGGTGATCGTCGGCTTCTTCCTCGGCCCGATCGCGCTGGGCGGCATGTTGCTCGGCTCCATGCTCGCCGGCGTGGTGATGGCCCTGCTGATGGCTAATGCCGGCGGCGCTTGGGACAACGCCAAGAAGTCCATCGAACACGGCGACCTGAAGGGCGAACGCAAAGGCGGCGAAGCGCACGCGGCAGCGGTGATCGGCGATACCGTGGGCGATCCCTTCAAGGACACCAGCGGCCCGGCCATGAACATCCTGATCAAGCTGCTGTCGGTCGTGTCCCTGATCCTGGTACCGTTTATTGCCTGAACCGAATCTACCCCGCGCCCTTATCCCCCCTTTCTCCCTTAAGGAAAGGGGGTTAACCCTGAAGCTCCTTACTTTGCACCTACCGGCCGAACCAAGCCGGTAGCTCGTCGAGGCGGCTGACTACCACATCCGGTTCGACTTCCCAGGGGTCAAACACAGTATCCGGCTGGCGCTTCACCCAGACAGCACGCAAGCCGACGGCTTTGGCACCAATCACATCCCAGGCATTGCTGGACACCAACCAAGTTTCCGCCGGCGCGCGGCCGGTCCGCCGAGCAAGATACGCATAAACCTCGGGATCGGGCTTGAAGGTGTGCAAGTCGTCCACGCTGACCACGTCTTCTAGATGCGGTAACACCCCGGCATTGGCCAACAATGCGCGAATGCTAGCTTCCACTCCATTCGAAAATGCCATCAACCGATGGCCCTGAATTTTGAGCGCTGCTAGACTGGCAACGACTTCCGGGAATACCGGCAGGTAAAGATAAGCTTCCAGTAACCGCCCCTGATCGGACTCCGGTAACTCACAGCGTAGCGCCTGCTGGGTGTAGCGCAGCGCCTGTCGAGTACAGATATCGAAATCGACGTACCGTCGCATCAAGCCGCGCCGGAACGAATATTCCAATTGTTTAGTCCGCCACAGGCTGGCGAACTGGACAGCCTGCTCACCGACCAGCGCCTGCAACGGTTCAGCCAGTGCCAGCGGGTCCACTAACGTGCCATAAACATCGAATCCTACAGCGTAAGTTTTCTCTACGGTCGACTCCATATAATCCTCGCTTCAAACCCACCACCTACTCCGCCCGCATGACTGCAATCGCTAGTAACGACCAAGCCGCCAGGAAAGCCGTGCCACCGATGGGGGTAATGGCGCCGAGCCAGCGGATGCCGCTCAGGCTAAGCGCGTACAGGCTACCTGAAAACAATACCAGGCCGGCAGCCATCAACACACCTGCCCAGCGCAAGAGTGCTGTCGCTGGCAAATGCAGCGCCAGCAAGCCAATCGCAATCAGGCCGAGAGCATGATAAACATGATAGTGTACGGCGGTTTCATAAATAGCCATCAAATCGGGGGTCAGCGTCTTTTTCAGAGCGTGAGCGCCAAATGCCCCCATTGCCACCGCCAATAACATCCCAACGCTGCCCAGTGTCAGCCAGAGTTTCGCCATCGGCGACATCAATCTTCTTCCTCCATCAATGACAGGTCAGTCGTGCCATTAATCCCAACTCAATGAAACCCCACAATCATGAAATTTTGGTGAGGTTCAGACCAGCGTACAGTTGTCTCTTTACCCGTGCTGGGAAAATTGGAGAGGATACGCTCGTAAGCAGGCACATCGCGTAAATACTCCTGGCCAAGAGTCGTGACAGTAAAAACGATCTTGGCGAACTCCACACCATCGGCCAAAGCCCGTAGAGAGTGAACGCCATCTCCCAAGGTATTCCAGTTATAGATCAACCCATAGCCGGTGTCGGCGGTACCACATAACGATGCCGTATCGGGACGCGAAGTTCCGTGAGCCGCTCTCAGCCGCTCTCTACCGTCAATTTCCACCTCAACGGTGGATGCGTTGCATACCCAGCCCCGGATCAGTCCTATCCCGCTTTCGTAAGATCCTTCGCTCGGACTTTCCTGATGCGCCAATACTGCAGTCGCCTCCCCAGCTGCAACGCCATTTTGATTGACGATGCCACTCTCTGTATGTGAGCCAACGATGACGAAATTTTGATGAACTTCGGACCAACCCACGACCGTTTCGCTACCCGATTGAGGAAAATCGGGTAGCGGATATTCACCGCTGATTCCTTGGAGATAGGTTTCTCCCAAGGTGGTCACGTAAAAATTAACGCGGCTGAATTCCGTGCCATCGGCTAAAGCCCGCAGGGTGTGAACGCCATCCCCCAAGGCATTCCAGTTGTAGGTCAGCCCATAGCCGGTGTCAGCCGTCCCGCATACCGTTTCCGTATCCGTGCGGCGCGTCCCGTAAGCCGCTTTCAATCGCTCTCCTCCGTCAATTTCCACTTCGACCGTAGAAGCGCCACACACCCATCCTCGGATCAACCCAATTCCGCTCTCGTAGGATCCTTCGCTAGGGCTTTCCTGGGAAGCGAGCAGAGCGCTATCTCCACCCGTATGGACTTCGTTTGAATAGCCACTTTCAAACGTGTCGTTAATAGTGTAGGCCGTCACCGCAAAATAGTAGGTCTGATTATCATCGAGATCAAAAACCGTGTAACGGGTTTGATTGCCTACATCGATAACCGAATTATAAGATCGACTGACAGGTCCATAATGAAGTCGATATCCACCAAGATTGGGCTCCGTATTCGGATCCCAAGCGAACGTGATTTGCTTGGCGGTAGCATCGCTTATCCATGGCGATAATATGACGCAAATCAACATCCCAATAATCAGCTGAGCGCTACCCAACAATCGATTGAAATAACATGGTGATCGCATAATCAAAACGAGCCCCTTCCACTAGCGAATCTATTGACCCCTTTAGTCTCCCAATGTAATGAGTTTGATAAATGAATTTTTATTCAATTGACTTGCTATGGATTCACTTATTTTATGAACACCGCATTCACTATGCCCCGAGCCAAAACAGCCTTAGCCGAACACCAATGAATCACCCAACTCAAATTAGTGCATCTCAGACTAGAATTTGGAGCTGGCGAAGGGAATCGAACCCCCGACCCGCTGATTACAAATCAGCTGCTCTACCGAACTGAGCTACGCCAGCACAACATACTCAGACAGTCTAAAGTATATTTGCAGTTCCTCGCTCGCTCAACTGCTATTCCGATCTGTTGCCTGCTACTCGTAACGTAGTTGCACCGCTTCCGTGCCGGCCAAAGTACGTAATTGCTCGATCAATGCTTCGCTAGGTTTAACCCGCCAGCCTGATCCGCATGCCAGCTCGACCCGTGCGCCAGCACCGATATAACTCAACCAAACGTCGCAACGACCATCGGCGCGGTGCCCGGCTAGGATGTTTGCCAATTGCTTCGATACACCCGCCTCGCATTGCCGCCTATCAAGCTGCACGATCAATCGGCGAGCGTATTCGGCGCGCGCTCCATCCAGATCCATCACTCGCTCGACGTTCAGGCGTGTGGTCTGGTTGAACTCATCCCAACCCAGGGTACCCTGCGCCAGCAAAATAGCGTCCTCGACGATCAAGGATCGATGTCGCTCGTATACCTCTGGAAAAACGCGGATTTCCAGTCGCCCACTGCCATCATCCAAGGTCACGAAAGCGATCCGCCCACCTCGGTTGGCGTTGCGGGCACGCACGCTCACTACCAACCCGGCGATCAGCACCGCACCGTTGCCCCGGCGCAGAGTGCCATTATCCCCAGCCAGATCGCCCAGTCGGGTCGTATGAAGAGAGGCCAATTCCGCCGCTACCCGCCGAATAGGATGACCGGTCAGATAGATACCCAGCGTTTCCTTCTCGCCGCGCAACTGCTCCAGCTCGTCCCACTCCGGTACCGTAATTAGACGCACGGGTCGGGCCGGTGTTTTCTCGGCAGCCGCAAGATCGAACAGATCGTTTTGACCGAGAGCACCGTTGCGGGAGTGTTGCTCGGCCAATTGCAGCGCTTCCGGCAATTGCGCTGTGAGAATTGCCCGACTGGACTTGAACGGATCGAGTGTCCCGGAGCGAATCAGCGCTTCCAACACTCGGCGGTTGAGCTTGCGTAAATCCACCCGTTGGCACAGGTCGAACAGATCGCGGTACGGTCCGCTCCGTTGCCGCTCCTCCACCAAGCCTTCGATGGCGGCTTCACCGACACCCTTGATTGCGCCCAAGCCATAGCGGATCTCGTCAAGAGCGCTAACCGTGAAGCGGTATTCCGACACATTGATGTCCGGAGGCGCCAGTTTGAGATTCAGGCGGCGGGACTCTTCGATGAATACCACTATCTTGTCGGTCTTGTCCATGTCCGATGACAGTACCGCCGCCATGAATGCCGCCGGATAGTGTGCCTTCAGCCAAGCGGTTTGGTAAGAAACCAAAGCATAAGCGGCGCTGTGACTCTTATTGAAACCGTACCCCGCAAATTTTTCCATCAAATCGAATATGTAGGAAGCCGTTTCCGGTTCGACCTGGCGTTCGATCGAACCCTTGACGAAGGTCTCGCGCTGCTTGGCCATTTCCTCGGGTTTTTTTTTGCCCATCGCGCGACGCAGCAAATCAGCACCGCCCAGCGTGTAGCCGGCTAACACCTGGGCGATTTGCATCACCTGTTCTTGATAGAGGATGACACCGTAAGTAGGCTTGAGCACGGTGGCGAGGGCCGGGTGAGGATACTCGATGCGGGCGCGGCCATGTTTGCGGTCGATGAAATCGTCCACCATCCCCGATTGCAGCGGTCCCGGTCGAAACAACGCCACCAGAGCCACGATATCCTCGAAACAGTCCGGTTGCAGGCGCCGAATCAGATCCTTCATGCCGCTCGATTCCAATTGGAAGACCGCCGTGGTCTGGTGGCTTTTCAGCAGATCGAAGGTTCTCACGTCGTTCAGCGGAATCAGAGTGATGTCGAGCGGCGCCTCGCCCGTCGTCGCCCGCTGCTGGTTGATGGTCCGCACCGCCCAATCGATGATGGTCAGCGTCCGCAACCCCAGGAAGTCGAACTTCACCAAGCCGGCAGCTTCCACGTCATCCTTGTCGAACTGGGTGACCAAATTACGATCGCCCTCTTCGCAATAGAGCGGCGAGAAATCGGTCAGGGCAGACGGCGCGATCACCACTCCGCCCGCATGTTTGCCGACATTACGGGCGAGTCCCTCCAGCTTGCGGGCCAATTCGATCAGGGTCCGCACTTCCTCGTCGTGCTCGTACAGGCGGCGCAGTTCCGCTTCCTGCTCAATGGCCTTGTCGAGCGTCATCCCGATCTCGAACGGAATCAACTTGGCAATGCGATCCACGAAACCATAGGGATGGCCCAGCACCCGACCCACGTCGCGCACCACCGCCTTGGCTGCCATGCTACCGTGGGTGGCAATCTGGGAAACCCGGTCGCGGCCGTAACGCTCGGCGACGTATTCGATCACTCGGTCGCGGCCTTCCATGCAGAAATCGATGTCGAAATCCGGCATCGACACCCGTTCGGGATTCAGAAATCGTTCGAACAGCAGATCGTAAGCCAGCGGGTCCAGGTCGGTGATGCCAAGTGCGTAAGCGACTAGCGAACCGGCACCGGAACCCCGTCCAGGCCCGACCGGTACCTCATGTTCACGTGCCCACCGGATAAAGTCGGCGACAATCAAGAAATAACCGGGGAACCCCATTTGCACGATGACACCGAGTTCTTCCTCCAGCCGCTCGTCGTAGGGTCGGCGGCACTCGGCGAAATCGGGCGCATCGGAATCGAACAGCCGCCGCAAGCGTTGTTCCAGGCCGGCACGGGACTGGAATGCGAAATATGAGTCGGCATCCATTCCTTCCGGCACCGGAAAATCCGGCAAGACATTCTTGCCCAGTTCCAGGCGCAAGTTGCAACGCTGAGCGATTGCAATACTGTTTTCCAACGCCTCGGGCAGATCAGCGAATAGTTCCGCCATCTCCGCTGGAGCGCGTAAATACTGTTGCTCGCTATGGCGGCGCGGCCGACGTGGATCGCCCAGCGTCGTACCCTCGTGAATGCAGACCCGCGCCTCGTGCGCCTCGAAATCGTCACGTTGGAGAAAGCAGACTTCGTTGGTTGCTACCACCGGCGTCCCGGTCGCCGCCGCCAAGTCTATCGCCGCTTCGAGATAGGCGTCCTCCTGCGGTCGGCCGGTGCGCTCCACTTCGAGGTAAAAACGATCCGGGAACAGCGCCCGCCAGTCGGCCAACCAGGCGCGGGCTTGGTCGAACTGGTCGTTCAGCAAAGCCCGCCCCACTTCGCCCTCGCGACCGCCGGACAGCGCGATCAAACCATCGGTATTTCCAGCCAGCCAGGCATGATCGATCAGTGGAACGCCCCGCTGTTGCCCTTCAAGATAGCTACGGCTCACCAGCCGGGTCAGGTTATGGTAACCGGTCAGGTTCTGACACAGCAGCACCAGCCGCGTGGGTTCCTCGCCGCGCCGTACCCACACTTCCGCGCCGACGATAGGCTTGACTCCCACCCCAAGCGCGGCCTTGTAGAACTTGATGAGGGCAAACAGATTGCCCATATCGGTCACTGCCACGGCCGGCATGCCAGCTTCGGCCACTCGCTTGACTAAGCCCTTGATCCGGATCAGCCCATCGACCAGGGAATATTCGGTGTGCACGCGTAAGTGCACGAACGACACAGGCATAGTCAGGGCTCGATGACAATTTGGCGCACCGCGGCGACCGGGGCGAAGGAGCGGCGGTGTTCTGGACAGGGACCGTAGCGACGCAAGGCATCCAGATGTTCGGCGGTGGGATAACCCTTGTGACGGGCAAACCCGTATTGTGGATAGTGATCATGCAGTTCGCGCAGTTCGGCATCGCGCGCCACCTTGGCCAGGATCGAGGCGGCGCTGATCGCCGGCACGGTCACGTCGCCCTTCACGATAGCCTCACAAGGATAAGTCCATTTCGGACAATGATTGCCGTCCACCAGTACTTTGTCGGGGGTGACGCTCAAGGCCGCGACCGCCCGTTGCATGGCCAGTAGCGAGGCTTGCAGGATGTTGAGCCGGTCGATTTCCGCGACCTCGGCGCGACCCAGCGCCCATGCCAGCGCCTTATCACGAATCGCCATCGCCAACCGTTCGCGCTGGGTCGGGTTGAGTTTCTTGGAATCGGCCAAGCCCATGATCGGGTGAGCCAGATCGAGGATGACAGCGGCGGTGACAACGGGGCCGGCCAAGGGACCACGCCCAACCTCGTCAACCCCGGCAATCAGGATAGCGCCGCTCATCCCGTTATCACCTCTCCAACAACTCCGCGATGGCCCCGGCAGCCTGCCGGCTAGCGTCGCGACGCAGCACAGTGTGCAGCGCCCCAAACTCCGCCATCAATGCCTGCCGAGCGTTCGAATGATCCAGCCAACGCAGCACTGCGGGCCCCAGATTCGTTACTGTCGCCGCTTCCTGAATAAATTCCGGTACGAGATCAGTCCCCGCTAACAGATTCGGCAAGGCGAAATGGGAAACGGCGACCAGGCGCCGGGCGAGCCAAGCCGTCACCGGCGCGACCCGATAGGCGACCACCATCGGTCGCTTAAGCAGCATCGCCTCTAAGGTAGCGGTCCCCGACGCCAGCAGTACCACGTCGGCGGCGGCCATTACCTCGCGCGATCGGCCAAGAACCAGCGTCAGCGGTAAAGCCGGCGCGCGCTCGGCTCGCAATTGCGCCAACACTTCATACAGCCGGGGTGTCGCCGCCGGAATCAAAAATCGCAGATCGGCGCGGCGCGCGTGTAGCCAACCTGCGGTATCCAGAAATAAGGGGCCTAGCCGACTCACTTCCCCCAGGCGGCTGCCCGGCAGCAACGCGACAAGGGGCGTGTCGATGGGCAACTCCAGCTCCAGCGCCCGCTGAGCTGCGGGAACATCGCCACCTTGCAAGGGAATCAGATCGGCCAACGGGTGACCGACATACCGCACGGGCACGCCGTGCCGCTCGTAAAATGCTGCCTCGAACGGCAACAGCGTCAGCAACAAATCCACGGCTTGGGCAATCTTACGCACCCGCCACCGCCGCCACGCCCAAACCGAGGGGCTGACATAATGGATGGTGGGAATACCGCGAACGCGCAGCCGACGTTCCAACCCGAGATTGAAATCCGGCGCATCGATGCCGATAAACACCTGCGGCGGATCGGCCAGCAACTGCTGGTAAAGCCGGCGCCGGATTTCAAGTAGTCTAGGCAGATGGCGCAGCACTTCCACCAACCCCATGACGGCCAACTGCTCCAGCGGCACGAGGGTTTGTAATCCTTCGGCAACCATGGCGGGACCGCCGATACCCCTAAATCGGGCATGGGGATAACGTGCTTTCAAGGCTGCGATCAGGCTGCCACCCAACAGGTCGCCCGATAGTTCGCCGGCGACGAGGGCGATCTGCATGACGGTAGAAAATCTAGCGAACGATACCGTTGCGAGAAGGCGCTGCTAGAAAATCGGCCAGGATTCCCAAGCGCGGCCACTCTGCCACCATTTCCCGAACCTTCTCCACCGCCTCCTCCAAACGCAGGTTGGCGCGGTAAATCGCCTTATAAGCGCGGCGGATCGCTTGGATCTCTTCATCGGGAAAATCACGGCGGCGTAAACCCTCGGCGTTGATCCCATACGGTTCAGCGCGATAGCCCGCCACAGTCACGTAGGGCGGCACATCTCGATGCACGCCGCAGGCAAACCCGCAGAAGCTGTGCATACCTAGGCGAGTAAATTGATAAACCAAGGCAAACCCCCCCAGCACCACATCGTCCTCGACGTGGACATGTCCGGCCAGCGACGCTCCGTTAGCGAAAATCGTCCGGTTACCAACCGCGCAATCGTGCGCGATATGGACGTAAGCCATGATCCAATTGTCGTCGCCCAGGCGGGTGACCCCAGTATCCTGCATCGTACCGCGATTGATGGTGACAAACTCGCGGATAGTGTTACGGTCGCCAATCTCAAGCCGAGTCGGCTCGCCGCCGTACTTTTTGTCTTGCGGCATCTCGCCAAGCGAGGCGAACTGAAAGATCCGGTTGTCACGCCCAATCCGCGTCGGCCCCTGGATCACCACATGCGGACCGATCCAGGTTCCTGCCTCAATCTCCACATCGGGGCCGATGATCGAAAACGGCCCCACCGCCACATCTGGCGCCAGTCGGGCAGACGGATCCACCACGGCGTGAGGATCGATCACAGATCGATGTCCCGCTTGGCACACATCAAATCAGCCGATGCCGCCAGCTGACCGTCTATCTTGGCCTCGCAGACAAACTTACCGACCCCACGCTTAATTCGATCCAGGCGAACTTCTAGGATTAACTGGTCGCCCGGCTCGACCGGCCGCTTGAAGCGAGCATTATCCACCCCCACCAGGTAATACATGGAACGATGGTCGGGTCGCTCGCCCTCGCTTTTGAACGCCAGAACTCCAGTCGCCTGGGCCAGCGCCTCCAAAATCAGCACGCCGGGCATGATCGGCCGCTGCGGAAAGTGCCCCAGAAAATAGGGTTCGTTGAAGCTGACGTTTTTGAGGCCGGTCAAGGCTCGTCCGGGATCGATCGCTAATACTCGATCGATCAACAGGAACGGATAACGGTGGGGTAAATAATCCAGTATTTCCTTAATTTCCATCGCTTCCAAGGCTTAACCCTCACAAGTGGAGCCGTCTCGGCCGAGTTTTTTTTCCAGTGCCGCCAACCGTCTGAACAGTTCGTCCAGCCGGCGCAGGCGGGCGCTGATCTTATTCCAGAGCCGGTTCGGTTCCACCGCCAATCCCGAGGAGTAAGTGCCGGGTTCGGTAATGGACTTAGTCACCAGCGACATACCGGTCACCTGCACGCGATCTGCGATCTCCAGGTGACCGGCGATGCCCACTCCGCCGCCCAACATGCAATGGCGGCCAATGCGGGCGCTACCCGCGATGCCGACACAGCCCGCGAGCGCGCTATGGGCGCCGATTCGCACGTTGTGGGCGACTTGAATTTGATTGTCCAGCTTGACCCCCTCCTCGATCACAGTATCTTCCAAGGCACCGCGGTCGATGGTGGTATTAGCGCCAATTTCGACATCGTCGCCGATCACCACGCTACCAAGCTGGGGGATCTTGAGCCAGTGTCCGCTGTGATCGAGAGCCAGACCGAAGCCATCGCTACCGATCACCGCCCCCGAATGCACCAGTACCCGACGACCCAGCCGAACCCGGTGATAGAGAGTCACCTGAGCCACCAGCCGGCTCTCGTCACCGATCTCGGCTTGTTCGCCGATCACGCAGTTGGGTCCCACGAAGACCCCAGCCCCCACCACCGCGCCCGCTTCCACCGTGCAATGAGGACCGATCCAGGCATCGGGAGCAACCCGGGCACTGGGACTAACCCAGGCGGTGGGATGAACGCCCCGCCTGATCTCAGCGACCGGCTCGAACAAGGCCGCCGCACGCGCATAGGCAATCTGGGGATTGTCCGCCACCAGCGCCGGCGCCGGACAATTCACGGCGTCCTCGGTCGAAAGGATGACAGCCGAGGCGCGGGTGACCGCTAAAAACGGGCGATAACGGGAATGAGTGAGAAAGCTGAGCTGTCCTGGTTCGGCCCGATGTAGGGGCGCCACCCCGGTGACGACCGTCGCGGCATCGCACCCCTGCAGGCGCATGCTCGAAACGGCGGCGACCTCACCCAGCGTGGTCATAAGTCGACTTATTTAGCCGTCAAGCGCTTGAGCACCTTTTCGGTGACATCTACCTGCGGGCTGGCGTACAAAGCCGCGCCATCGTTGACGACCAGATCGAAGCCGTCTTCCTTGGCAACGCTATTGATCACCTCCAGCACCTGTTTTTGGAACTTGCCCAGCTCCTCGTTGCGGCGGAGATTGAAATCCTCCCGAAATTCGTCGCTGGTCCGTTTCAACTCCCGAGCTTGGTTACGGATATCGCCCTCCAAACCGCGCCGCTGGCTATCGCTCATGACCGCGCCGTCCTTGGACAATTTCTCTTCCTGTTTTCGTAGCGACTTCTGGGCCTCGACCAAGGCTTTCTGTCGCGGCGCAAACTCCTTTTCCAACCGCTTGCTGGCAGCTTCGGCCTGGGGCGCGCTTTGCAAGATTTTAGCGATGCTGACAAAGCCGATTTTGACGTCAGCCGCTTGCGCCACGGAAAACGGCGCTGTCAAAGCAACCGCCATCACCAGTGTATTCACGAGCTTCAATTTCGATACCTCCAGGATGAATAAAATCCAAACCAACCACCTGTCAAAAATCCCGCCCAAATCCAGACCCCACTGGAATGGCTTGACGTTCTCCTCTGCCGGGTGGCAGAGGATTAGCGGGAGAGCACAGAGCCGGAATTCCGACTCTCACCTCTCACCCGCGAGCAGGCGGAGGGAACAAGCATAACCATTAATTAAACGGTATACCGAAAGAAAACTGGAAATTTTCCGCTTCGTCACCCGATTTCTCGTTGAGTGGCACACCAACACTCAACACAAGCGGCCCAAACGGCGATACCCACAACCCCGACACGCCAACTGAATAGCGCAACTCGCCTGCATCGAACTCGTCGACCGTGGAAAAAACATTTCCGATATCGAAGAACGCGGCCAGCCGAACGTTTTCAGCTTTCTCGATGAACGGCACCGGCAGAATCAACTGAGTGTTGGCGACGGTCTTGAACGCACCACCGCTGGGGTCATCGTTGCTATAGCGAGGCCCCAAGGTGTTCGCTTTATAAGCTCGGACCGACCGCAATCCCCCTGCGTAAAAGTTTTCGAAAAAGGGTAACCCATCGGTTCCGCCATAGCCCTCCCCATAACCGACCTCACCGCCAACCGACCAAGTCAACCAGCTGCTGAGCGGGAAATACACGATACCCCGATAATCCAGTTTATAGAACTCGGCGGTACTGCCTGGCAGGGCGATTTCCGCCGTGATCTGGCTCAGGCCACCGCTGGTCGGAAAAATAGTCCGATCACGGGTATCGTGCGCCCAACTGCCGTTCAGCTTGAATTCATCGTAGGAATTGCCGTTCTCACTGAGATAGTCAATGATCTCGGTGGGAGTCTCGGTAGTTGTGTCGATCCAGATATGCTCATAGCCGGGGCTCAACCGCAAGGTATCAAATTCGTTCAGGGGAAAACCGAAATTGACCTGGCCACCAAAGACATTTTGCACATAGTTCGCGGTATTGAGCTCGGAGCTGTCGATATCGCGGTAATACAGCCTGAACCCGAGGCTAACGCCATCAAGGGTGTAATAAGGGTTATTGAAGGTGATATTGTAGTTCTGCCCAACGGAACTATTGTTGAAGGCGATGCCAAACTGATTGCCAGTGCCCAGGAAATTGTTCTGGGAAAGACTGACGTTCAGCAGCAAGCCCGATTCCTGGCCGTAACCGACACCGAACATCACACTGCCCGACGCTCTTTCAGCGACGGTATAGTTCACATCCACCTGGTCGTTGGTACCGGGCACGGCGGGCGTCTCGACGTTGACGCTTTCCAGATAATCCAACCGTTGCAGGCGGGTTTTGGAGCGCGCAAGATCCTTACTCGAAACCCAGCTCCCTTCCATTTGCCGTACCTCGCGACGCAACACTTCATCCTGAGTCTTCGTGTTACCCTGGAAATTAATGCGCCGCACGTAAGCCCGCTTCCCAGGATCGACCACGAACGTCAGAGCAACCTTTTTCTTTGCATCGTCCAGTTGGGGCACGGTGTTGATATTGGCGAACGAATAACCTTCCTCGCCCAGACGCTCGCTCATTTTCTTGGCAATCTCGGTCATCTTGGCGCGGGAAAATGTCTCGCCCGGCTTGATGGTGATCAGATCTCGCAGCTCCTGTTCCGGAACGACGCCATATTGCCCCGTCAACTGCACGTCCTCGATGGTGTAAGGTTCCCCCTCAGTAATGTTGATGGTGATATAGACATCCTTCTTGTCGGGGGTAATGGAAACCTGAGTGGATTCAACGTTGAATTTGAGATAGCCCCGATCCAGATAAAAAGAGCGTAGGCTTTCGAGGTCGGCTGCCAGTTTCTGCTTGGAATACTGATCGTCCTTGGTGAAGAACGAGAACCAGCCCGTCGTGGATGATTGCAACTGTTTCAGCAGTTCCTTGCTGGAGAACGCTTTGTTGCCCACGATGTTAATCCGGCTGATGCTGGCGGTCTCTCCTTCCGCGATATCGAGCGTGATCGCGACCCGGTTGCGCTCCAAGGGCTGCACCTCACTCTTGATCCGCACCCCGTACCGGCCGCGACTATAGTACTGTTGCAGCAACTCCTGCTCCATTCTCTCGAGCAAGGAACGATCGAATACGCGGCCCTCCGCCAGTCCGACCCCGGTCAAGGCTTTCTTGAGATCGTCGGTGCTGATGTCCTTGTTGCCGACGATCTTGATCTCGGAGATAGCCGGCCGCTCGACCACGGTCACCACCAGCACATTCCCCTTGCGTTCCAGGTTGACATCGGAAAAGAAGCCGGTTTTGAACAGCGCGCGGATGATTTCCGGATAATCCTTTTCCGAAACGGTGGAACCGACCTGGACCGGCAGGTAGTTAAAAACCGTACCCGCGGAAATCCGTTGCAAACCCTCGACCTGGATGTCCTGAATCACGAAATCGGCGGCTTGCGCCCCGAACACGGCGATCGAAAGGCCAACGGAGAACAGCAAGCAGCGATACCATTTCATGAGCAAGTGGCTACTCCATGGACCGGGACCGGCGATTCCTATCCCAGCAAACGGCTGAAATCATTGAACAGGGCCAAGCCCATCAGCAACAGCAGAACGGCGATACCGACTTGCTGCCCCAGGTTCTGCACCGCTTCTGGCAGCGGGCTCCCCCTGACCCATTCGATTAGGTAATACAACGCGTGGCCGCCGTCCAGCACTGGCACCGGCAATAGGTTCAGCACACCCAAACTGAGGCTGACCAAGGCCAACATCGCCAGAAAGGCCATGATACCGGCATTCGCAGCTTGCCCCGCGAACTGGGCGATGGTCAGCGGCCCGCTGATATTGTCCAGCGAGGCCTTGCCGATCAGCATGCGGCCCAGCATGCGCAGCGTCAGCAACGACATGTCCCAGGTTTTTCCGATCGCAGCGCTGATCGCGTCCAGCGGCCCATACCGTACCACGATCTGGAAGCTTCGGGCGAGGTCTTCGGGCACATCCGCAACAGCACCGACAAAACCGACCCGCTTCCCCTCCTCATTTTCCTTGGTGGCAGGCATGATTTCCAGGACTCGCTCGGTGCCCCCACGCTCGATTCGAATGCTGAAGGGCTGATCCGGATGCAACTCAATGATCGTGCGCCAGTGCTGCCAGTCGGCGACGGGCGCTCCATCGGCTAGTACAATGCGATCGCCGGGCTGCAGGCCGGCCCGCTCCGCCGCGCCGCCCGGAGCAATCTGGCCGATCACCGCCGGCAATACCGGCCGCAGGGGAACCAAACCCACTCGATCAAAAACCAGCGCGGCGTCAGCTAACTCCGGCGCATTGCGGGCATCCAAGGGGCGAGTCACGATACGGGTTTGATTCACACCGGATAGACCGACATCACATCCTGTCTCGCATTCGGGCAACACTTGAACCTGGATCACCTCCTCGGCCATGGCACGATCCACGAGCGCCAGCATCACCGCGCTCAAGGTTGGCGTCGGTTTGCCGTCGATAGCCACAACCAGATCGCCTTTCTGGAACCCGCCCATCGCTGCCAGCGAACCGGGTTTTGGGTTATCCAGGATCGGTTTGGTGCCGGGAACCCCGACCGAGAACATTAGGACGTAGGCGAGAACGGCAAACAGGAAGTTGCAGAAGGGTCCGGCGAGGACAATCGCGAGGCGTGAGCCCACCGGTTTACGGTTAAAAGCCTGGGGCAACTCCTCGGGCTGTACTTCACCTTCGCGCTCGTCCAACATCTTGACATATCCGCCCAACGGCAGAGCGGCGATCACGTACTCCGTGCCGTCCCGGCCGTACCGTCGCCACAACGGCCGGCCGAAGCCGATGGAAAACCGTAATACTTTGACGCCCAAGCGGCGCGCCACCCAGAAGTGGCCAAATTCGTGGACGGTGATCAACACCCCCAAGGTCACGACAAACGCCAGCAACGAAATCAGTGAATTCGTCATCTCACACCTCCCGCAGCCCGCGTGGCAATCCACTCGCTGGCCGCGGATCGCGCCAGGGTGTCGTCCTCAAAAATCGTGGCTAGCGCATCGACCGGATGGCCGGAAACCCGGGTCAGGGCATGTTCAACCGTAGCGGCGATATCGGTAAAGCGAAGTTGTCGTTCGAGAAAAGCTTGCACGGCCACTTCGTTGGCCGCATTCAAAATCGCCGGTGCGGTGCCGCCTTGGAGCAGCGCGGCACGCGCCAAGCGTAAACAAGGGAATCGGTCGAAATCCGGCGTCTGAAACTCCAGCCGCGCCAACTGGGAAAAATCCAGAAACGCCGTCCCGGACGAGATCCGGCGTGGCCAGGCCAACGCGTGGGCGATGGGAATGCGCATGTCGGGATTGCCCATCTGAGCCAACACCGAACCATCATCGTATTCGACCATCGAGTGAATCACACTCTGAGGATGCACCACGACTTCGATCCGCTCGGGCCGAGCATCAAACAACCATCGGGCCTCGATAACCTCCAAGCCTTTGTTCATCATCGTGGCCGAATCAACCGAGATCTTGCGACCCATGCGCCAGTTCGGGTGAGCGCACGCCTGTTCGGGAGTAGCATCCGGCAGTTGATCCAGCGGCGCAAGGCGGAAGGGTCCACCGGAACCGGTCAGCAATATCCGGCGCACGCCGGCTCCATCGAGCCCACGGGTCACGAATCCCGATGGTAGGCACTGAAAGATTGCGTTGTGCTCGCTATCGATCGGCAGCAATTCCGCCCCTCCTTGGCGCACCGCCGCCATGAACAGCGGCCCGGCCATGACCAGCGCTTCCTTGTTAGCCAGCAGAATCCGTTTGCCGGCCTGAGCCGCCGCCAGCGTCGGCAGTAGGCCGGCAGCTCCAACGATAGCCGCCATGACATGATCGACTTCGGGCAGCGCCGCGACTTGTTCCAAGCCCGCCATGCCGGCCAGAACCTCGACCGGCCGACCGTCGATCCGCAGCCGATCCTGCAAGCGTTCGGCAGCTCGGGGATCGGCCATCGCGGCGAACAGGGGCTTGTGAGTTAGGCACTGCTGGAATAGGTTCTCGACATCCCGGTTGGCAGTCAACGCCACGACTCGGAACCGGTCGGTATGGTGTCGCAACACGTCGAGGGTACTGACTCCGATTGAGCCGGTCGAACCCAGAATCGCGACACCGACTTGCTCGCTCATCCCCGCATCCCGTACAAACCGAGCAGAAAAACCGGAGCGGCGGCGGTCAGGCTGTCCACTCGATCCAGCACGCCACCATGGCCGGGAAGCAGCGAACCGCTGTCTTTCAACCCGCGCTGCCGCTTCATCATGCTCTCGAACAGATCCCCGACGATGGAAAAGCCCATGGTGACCATGCAGACCACCGCAAACCAGGGCCAATGATCGCCCACACCTAAGACCACCGCACCCGCAAGAGAGAAAGCCAAGGTAGCGACTCCACCCCCTAGCGCTCCCTCCCAAGTTTTACCAGGACTGATGGCGGGCGCCAGCTTGCGCCGCCCCCAGCGGCGTCCAGCGAAATAAGCGCCAATGTCGGCCGCCCAAATCAACAGCAGCAGGAACAGTACGTACTTCGCGCCATATTCGCCGCGCAGTGCCACCAGCGCCACCCAGGGCGCCACCAGCACTACTATCCCGGCCATTGCCACCGTCATGGTCCGATCACTGTGGTCCGGGCGACCCGCATACCGCCACATCCAGACCACCGCGTAGCACCAGCATGCAACGACGGCAATCAGCAATCCAGCGACGAAGCCACTGCGTCCAGCTAGCGGCCAGAACGCCGCAATCGCAAGCAGCACCGCACCGCCGTACAGCAACCGATCGCGGGTCCCGCCGAGCCCCGCCAACCGCGCCCATTCCCACGCGGCGGGTAGAATCACTGCCAGCAGCGCCAAGCCGAAACCGGCGACCGGCAACTTCAAAACCACCCATACCACCACGATCGCCAGGACAGAAGCGGTCAGGATGCGTTGCTTAAGCATGGCCGCCTTCCACGATCTGTTCGCCGGTCAAACCGAAACGCCGCTGCCGGGCGGCAAACGCCGCGCAAGCCACCGCTAGATCGTCGGCGTCGAAATCCGGCCACAACCGGTCAGTGAAATACAGCTCGGTGTATGCCAACTGCCAAAGCAAGAAATTACTGATCCGCTGCTCGCCGGCGGTGCGAATGAACAGATCCGGCTCCGGTAAATCAGCCAGACAAGTAAAGCGGTGCAGGATGTCGGGCGAGATCTCTCCCGGTTGCAAGTGACCGGCCGCGACCTCCTCGGCCACGCAGCGTGCTGCCCGCGCGATGTCCCACCGCCCGCCGTAGTTGGCGGCAATTACCAGAGTCATGCCGGTATTCTCGGCGGTTCGCCGCTGAGCCTTGGTGATATAGTCTTGCAAGGTCGGCGAGAAGGCACCGGAATCGCCGATAAAGCGCAGTCGAATATTGGCATTGTCCAGACGGCGAATCTCGCCGCGCAAAGTGGTGAGAAACAGACTCATCAACATTTCGACTTCCCGACGCGGCCGACGCCAATTCTCGCTGCTAAAGGCAAACAGGGTCAGCACCTCGATACCCCACTCGCCGCAGGCCTGCACGATCCGGCGCACCGCCTTGGCGCCTTCCCGATGGCCCGCCGTGCGCGGCAGGGATCGCTGCTGCGCCCAGCGGCCGTTGCCGTCCATGACGATGGCCACATGGCGGGGCATGTTGTCGCGCGACGGTAACAAGTCCGTGGTATCAACCGACATCTGGGAACATCCTTATCCAAAACTGTATTGCGACGACGGGCGTCGGTGCAATTCAGATTTCCATCAACTCGGCTTCCTTGGCCGCCAGCACCTTGTCCACGTCCTGGATGTGACGGTCAGTGAATTTTTGGATTTCGTCCTGAGTCTGTCGCTCGGCGTCTTCGGTGATCTTCTTATCCTTGAGCAGGGCCTTGAGCTGGTTGTTGGCGTCGCGACGGATGTTGCGGATCGCCACCTTGGCGCCCTCACCCTCATGCCGGACGACCTTGACCAGATCGCGGCGGCGCTCTTCGGTCAACGGCGGCAACGGCACACGGATCGTCGTGCCGGCGGAAGCCGGATTCAGCCCCAAATCGGACTTCAAAATCGCTTTCTCGATCGGTCCGACCATATTTTTTTCCCAGGGCGTCACCAATAGAGTGCGAGCGTCAGCCACACCGACCGAAGCCACTTGATTGAGGGGCACGTCGGAACCGTAATAACTGACCGTGACGTGATCCAGCAGGCTGGCGTGCGCCCGTCCCGTGCGCAACTTCGTTAACTCTTGCTTGAGGTTATCGACACTTTTCACCATCCGGCCCGTCGCTTCTTTTTTGAGGTCGTCGATCATGGTCGTCATTCCCGTACCACGGAGGTACCCAGATTCCCACCGCACACGATCCGCACCAAGTCGCCGTGGCGGTTAATGTTGAAAACTTTCAACGGTATGTCATGTTCACGGCACATCACGATGGCCGTGGCGTCCATCACCTGGAGCTTGCGCGCCAGCGCCTCGTCGTAGGTGAGCCGCTCGTACCGCGTCGCCGTCGGCTCCTTGAAGGGATCGGCCGAATAGACGCCATCCACCTTGGTCGCCTTCAGCATCACATCGGCCCCGATCTCGATCGCGCGCAGGCTGGCGGCGGAATCAGTGGTGAAAAACGGGTTACCGGTACCGGCGGCGAAAATGACGACCCGGCCTTTTTCCAGATGGCGAATGGCGCGACGGCGGATGTAATCCTCGCAAACCTGATTAACGCGGACCGCCGACATCACTCGAGTGAACACGCCCAACCGCTCCAGGGTGTCCTGCATCGCCAGCGAATTCATCACAGTTGCCAGCATGCCCATATGGTCGGCAGTGACGCGGTCCATACCGGCCTTGGCTAAGCCTTCGCCGCGAAACAGGTTGCCGCCCCCGATCACCATACCCACTTCGACCCCGAGCCGGCGCAACTCCCGCACCTCACCGGCGACGCGAGCCAGCACGCCGGTATCGATGCCGTACTCGCCCTCGCCCATCAGGGCCTCACCACTGAGCTTGAGGAGAATCCGCTTGAACACCGGTCTGAAATCCTGCATAAGCATCGGCGCAATCGTAGAGGTCGAAGACGAGTGGGATTGTACTGTATCGCTGGGAAGGACGGCAGGTGCCGGAGTCGGATAGAACGACTCGTGGTTCGTGGCTTAGTTGCCGCGCGCTTGCGCCATCACCTCGGCGGCAAAATTATCGGCTTTCTTCTCGATACCTTCGCCAAGCTCAAAGCGCTCGAAGCGGACAACCCTGGCCTTGCGGGCACCGAGCAACTGTCCAACGGTTTGGTCGGGATCCTTGACGAAGGGTTGGCCCTGCAGAGTCACTGACTCCAGGTACTTGCGCAGCTTGCCTTCTACGATTTTCCCAATGATTTTTTCGACGACATGAGCCGGTTTGCCCTTGGCTTCGTCCTCGGCCTGAGCCGCGTAAATCTCCTTTTCCTTGGCGATCAAATCGGCCGGCACTTGATCCTCGCTGATGCACAGAGGTCGGCTGGCGGCCACATGCATGGCGATATCCTTGGCCAGGTCGGCATCGCCACCCTCTAATTCGACCAACACGCCGATACGGGTGCCGTGCAAGTAACAGCCCAACACATTCCCAGCGCTGGCCAGTCGGGCAAAGCGCCGGACGTTGATGTTTTCACCGATCTTGGCGATACACTCGCGCCGGTTCTGCTCGACACTTTGGCCGTTGGCCATGGGCGCCGCCAGCAACGCCTCAAGATCGGCCAGATCGCTGCCGACTACAGTTTCGGCCACCGCATCGACGAACGCCCGGAAATCGTCGTTCTTGGTGACGAAATCGGTTTCACAGTTGATTTCGACCATGGCGGCCGCATTGACCGCCTGCTTGATCGCGATCAAGCCCTCGGCGGCGATGCGACTGGCTTTCTTGTCGGCCTTGGCTTGACCGGCCTTGCGCATCAATTCGACCGCCGCCTCGATATCCCCACCGGTTTCCTGCAGGGCCCTCTTGCACTCCATCATCCCCGAACTGGTGCGTTCGCGCAGTTCCTTGACGAGTGCCGCCGTGATTTCCGCCATGCTTGTGTACCTCTAAACAAAACCGAAACAAAATACCAATCGATTGATGAAATCCGGCTGAATGCCAGATCCTGTCAATTATTAAGGCTCGCCAGTCTGAGCAAGCGAGCCTTTTTGACCGATCCGCGACAGGATTCAGGTGCCGCCTTCGGCGGACAGCGACTCCTCTGGGATTTCGACGAACTCTTCCTCGGCGCCACGACCCGATACCAGCAGAGCGCGGCCTTCCTGCACCGCCTCGGCCGCGCCGCCGACGTACAATTGGATGGCGCGAATGGCGTCGTCGTTGCCTGGGATGACGTAGCTCACACCGTCGGGGGAATTGTTGGTGTCCACCACGCCGAGCACGGGAATCCCCAGTTTGTTCGCTTCCTGCACGGCGATCCGTTCGTGACCGACATCGATCACGAACAACGCATCGGGCAGGCTGGCCATATCCTTGATGCCGCCCAAGCTACGCTCCAGTTTATCCATCTCCCGCCGCAGGCCGATCACTTCCTTCTTGGCCAGCCGGTCAAACGTGCCGTCCTGGGCCATCAGTTCCAGTTCCTTGAGCCGTTTAATCGACTGCCGAACGGTTTTAAAATTGGTCAGCATGCCGCCCAACCAGCGGTGGTTGACGTAGGGCATGCCAGCGCGAATCGCCGCTTCGGCCGTGGCCTCGCGGGCGGAACGCTTGGTTCCCACGAACAGTACCTTGCCGCCCTTGGACGCCATCTTGCCGACATAATTCAGCGCGTCGAGGTACAGTGGCAGGGTTTTTTCCAGGTTGATGATGTGTATTTTGCTGCGCGCCCCGAAGATATATGGGGCCATCTTGGGATTCCAGTAACGAGTCTGGTGGCCGAAATGGACGCCGGCCTCCAGCATCTGGCGCATGGAAATAGTCGCCATTGCCGAGTATTCTCCAATCAGGAATTAGGGTTAAGCCTCCATCCGCCCCAGGCGACGACCCTTCGGGGGCACCCGGTCACCTGTGCCGGCGGATGTGCGAAATTGAAAAACATTTGGGAAAGTTTGCCATTGAGGCGCGCGCTTTATAACATGGATTGTTTGGGAAAACCAATTGAACCGCTGTCTACGGGCATTGTCCCACCCTGAGACGTGCCTCCCGAACACTGTTCTCCCATCATCGTTGCCACGCGCTCGGCTTGAAAATCATGTTTCAAAAAACCCATCAGTTGAAGAGCATTACTCGGAAGACCCACGACGAAATCGAAAAAATGCGGGTGGCTGGCCGACTGGCCTCCGAAGTGCTCGACATGATCGGCCCTCATGTGCGCGAAGGCGTTACCACGGAAGAGCTGAATGCGATTTGCCACGATTACATGGTCAACACGCAGGGCGTCATTCCCGCCCCGCTGAACTATCGCGGGTTCCCCAAATCGATTTGCACCTCAGTCAACCATGTGGTGTGCCATGGCATACCCGGGCCCAAAAAGCTGAAAAAAGGCGACGTGCTCAACATCGACATCACCGTGATCAAGGACGGCTATCACGGCGACACCAGCCGAATGTTCCAGGTTGGTACGCCACCGATTATCGCGCAACGCGTCAGCCGCATCGCCTATGAATGCCTGTGCATCGGTATCCGCATGGTGCGGCCCGGCATCCGTCTCGGCGATATCGGCCACGCCATTCAGCAACACGCCGAGGCCCAACATTGCTCCGTGGTGCGTGAATACTGCGGTCACGGCATCGGCCGGGAATTTCACGAGGAGCCACAAATTCTCCACTACGGCGATCCCGATACCGGCATTGAGCTCGTGCCCGGCATGACCTTCACCGTCGAACCGATGATCAATGCCGGCAAGCGACACATCAAACTCCTGTCCGACGGTTGGACCGTGGTCACCAAGGATCATTCCATTTCCGCTCAGTGGGAACACACCGTGCTGGTCACCGATACCGGCCACGAGATTTTGACCCTCAGCCCCGGCGCCACGCTCTAACACCGATTTCGCCTGCCCCGGAGAACCGCATGGCCGCTTCTGAAATCGCGACCCCATCCCCTATTGTTTTTCCGGCAGCCTCGTTGCCTGTCAATTTTCCACGGGACGATGCTCCGCAAAACGGAATCGACGTATTCGACGAGATCGCTTTCGAGCGTGAACTAGCGACGGGGACCAACCCGATCCTCTCATTCCGCACTCTGCTCAAGCAAAGCGATAACCGGCTCAAGGCGCTGTTTCAGGACGGAGTTCCCGCCCATGAGCTGGTCCCAGCCCGCGCCCGGTTGATGGACGAACTGCTCCGGCACGCTTGGCACCGATATTTCAGCGTAGACGCACCCGATCTCGCTCTGGTGGCAGTGGGCGGTTACGGCCGTGGCGAACTGCACCCCGGCTCCGACGTAGACATTATGATCCTGCTGGGCGATGAGGCGCTCGATGCCCGCCGTTCCAGTCTGGAAAGCTTTCTGACCTTCCTGTGGGACATCGGTCTGGAAGTCGGACATAGCGTACGCACGGTTGAGGATTGTGCCCGTGAGGGCGCCGCCGACATTACAGTCGCCACCAGCCTGATGGAAGCCCGCTTGCTGATCGGCCCGTCGGACCTGTTCAAGCGGATGCGGACCATGACCGGCCCCGACCGAATCTGGCCGGACAGCGCGTTTTTCGAAAGCAAACAAAAAGAACGCTGCGCACGCTGCCACAAATACAACGAAACAGCCTTTAACCTAGAGCCGAACATCAAGGACAGCCCCGGCGGCTTGCGCGACTTGCAAATGATCAGTTGGGTCGCCAAGCGGCATTTTGGCACCAGCACCTTGCACGAACTGGTTAGCCACGGCTTTCTGAGCCCGAGCGAATACGATGAGTTGATCGAGTGCCGTGATTTTCTCTGGCAGGTCCGCTTCGCCCTGCATGTTCTGACCGGTCGTCGCGAGGATACCCTGCTGTTCGAGCACCAGCGGCGTATCGCCCAGCAATTCGGCTACCGGGACCAGGATTACAACCTGGGGGTCGAACAGTTCATGCAGCGCTACTACCGGATTGTCAACGCCTTGAGCCGGCTGAACGAAATGCTGCTGCAACTGTTCGGCGAAGCGATTCTGTTGGTCGAGGATTCCGACGAGCCCCAGCCTCTCAACCGCCGATTCCAGGTTCGCCGAGGCTATCTGGAAGTGGTGCGGCCGAACATTTTTCTGCGCTACCCGTTCGCTCTGCTGGAAATCTTCCTGGTCTTGCAGCAACACCCGGAAATCAAGGGCATCCGCGCCAGTACCATCCGTCTGATCCGCGAGCATCGCCCCCTGATCGACGAAAAATTCCGCAAGGACATGCGGCCGCGCAGCTTGTTCATGGAAATCCTGCGCCAGCCCTACGGCGTCTCTCAGCAACTGCGATTGATGAACGCCTATGGCGTATTGCCCGCTTATCTACCGGAATTTGGCCTCATCAACGGCCGGATGCAGTACGATTTGTTCCACGCTTACACCGTGGACCAACACATCCTGTTCGTGGTCCGCAACTTGCGTCGCTTTTTCCTACCCCAGTTCGCCCAAGAACTGCCGCGTTGCACAGCCATCATGGATGGGTTACCCAAGCCGGAGCTACTGTATATCGCTGGCCTGTACCACGACATCGCCAAGGGACGCGGCGGCGATCACTCGGTGCTGGGCGCCCAAGACGTCGAACGGTTTTGCCTTCAGCACAGCCTGAGTTCCTTCGATACTCGCCTGGTGTCCTGGCTGGTGCGCAACCACCTGACCCTGTCGTTGACCGCACAGAAAAAAGACATCCATGATCCCGAGGTGATCCACGATTTTGCCCGGCGCATGGGCGATCAGATGCACCTTGACTATTTGTACCTGCTGACGGTTGCTGATATTCGCGCCACCAACCCCAAGCTGTGGAACACCTGGCGGGCTTCCCTGCTCTGGCAGTTGTACGAGGCGACCCGCCGGGCGCTGCGGCGTGGCTTGGACAACCCGATCGACAAGGACGAGCGCATCCGCGAACTTCAGACACAAGCACGCGAGCGGTTGAAGGTCACCAAAATTGAAGGGGAACGCATTGACCGGGTTTGGGAAAGCTTCGGCGATGACTATTTCTTACGTCACTCCGCCGACGAAATTGCCTGGCACACCCGCGCGATCCTGAAGAAAGGCCATCATCCACGCCCCCTGGTCATGGCCCGCGACGACCCAAGCCGGGGCGGCACCGAGGTTTTCATCTACACCCGCGACCAGGACAATTTATTTGCCCTGATCACCTCGATCCTCGATCAACTGGGATTAACGATCCTGGATGCTCGAATCATCACTGGCCACAACGGCTATACCCTGGACAGCTTCACAGTGCTGGAGGATTCCGGCGCGCTCATTCAAGATCGGGCACGAATCAAGCAAATCGTCACCGCGCTCCTGGATTACCTCAACCGACCCGATGCTGTTCCGCTGCTACCCAGCCGGCACATCTCGCGCATTCAAAAAGCCTTTCAGATCCCCACCTGGGTTTCGTTCCGCGAGGACATCGCCAATGGCCGCACAGTGGTGGAACTGGTGTCCTGGGACCGGCCCGGCCTATTGTGTCGGGTCGGGCAGGCGTTCATGAAGTGCGGGGTGCAATTGCACAACGCCAAGATCGCCACCATCGGCGCCCGGGCGGAGGACGCGTTCTTCGTGACCGACCGCGAGAACCGGCTCCTGCAAGACCCGCAAAAATACGCTGCCTTGCGGGAAGCCCTGGTCGAGCAGCTCGATTCGGGAGAGGAATAGCCGAAACCGGCCGCGCGCTGCTCATGGCTCGCCGTCGAGAAACAGTTTGCGGTGGGTACCAATCAACGCGACCAGATAATCCCAGACGACCCGCACCCGCTTCAACCGCAAGCGGTCCGCGTGCGCGGCTAGCCAAAACGTGTGCCGAAACCGAGCCTCGTCGGGCAGTACTTTGACCAGTCGCGAATCGCTGGCGCCGATATAGGACACCAGCACCGCCAGCCCGACGCCTGACAGCACTGCCTCCTTGTGCGCTAGCATGCTCGTGCTGCTAAACCGCAGATTCGGCGTATCACAGAGCTTTTCGAGAAACCGCAACTCTGGAATCAGCAAGTAGTCGTCGATATAGGCGATAAAGGGATATCGAGCCAGGTCGGCCCGCGCGACAATGGGCGCATGCGCGGCCAGATAATCTTTAGCGCCATAGAGAAAGTAGGTGAAATCGGTCCAGCGAGTCACCACGTAGGGACCACGGCGTGGCGGTTCGAGCGTGATGGCCAAATCCGCTTCGCGGCTGGCCAGATTCGCCAAGCGGGGCAGGGCCAGTAACTCCACGGTCAAACGGGGATACTCATCGAGCAGCGGCTTGAGTTTGGAGGTCAGGAAGGACACCGCCAAGCCCTCGGGCGTAGCGAGACGGACTTCGCCGTTGATCGATAGATCCTGACCCGATAGCTCTTCCGACACGACCGCGACCGTCGCCTCCACCTGCTCCGCCATGGGCAACAAGGCATGGCCGGCTTCGGTCAATACCAAGCCGTCGCGGTGGCGATCGAACAGCCGCGTGCCCATCGTCCGCTCCAGTGCATCAATCCGGCGGGATACCGTGCTGTGCTCGACCTGCAGGCGCCGGGCGGCTGGGCTGAGCCGACCCAGACGCGCCACCGCCAGAAAATAACGCAAATCGTTCCAATCGATTTCCCGTTTCACTCGCCTACCTCCTCTTACATCGCGGCACCGATTCACTATTCTGTGCATTTCAGCACAGAAATTTTATTCTTTTGGCGAATTTTCACATACATCAATCATAACTATAGTGAAGGGGTCGGATTTCGCTGGTCGCTCGTCATTCCCCGATCCTGCCGGAATTTGGAGCTCGACTCAGAAACCGCCGGACTGGAAATCAGAATAACTAGTTGAGATTTCGACATTTTATACAACGATATCCACCAAGAGGGCAATCCAAATGAGTTTCCTGATCGTTCTCGGGGCGCTCGTCCTGTTAATGTACGTCGCCTACAAAGGCCACAGCGTAGTGCTGTTCGCGCCTGTGGCGGCCTTGCTAGCAGTACTGTTGACCGATCCGACCCTGGTCGCGCCGATGTATCTCGGTGTTTTCATGGACAAGATGGTCAATTTCGTCAAGCTGTATTTTCCGGTGTTCATGCTCGGAGCGGTGTTCGGCAAAGTGATCGAGCTGTCCGGTTACTCGAAATCCATCGTTTCGGCGGTGGTGGACGCCATCGGTCACCAGCGGGCGATGCTGTCCATCGTGGTGGTCTGCGCAATCCTGACCTATGGCGGCGTTTCGCTGTTCGTGGTCGTGTTCGCGGTGTATCCGTTCGCGGCGGAGCTGTTCCGGCAGACCCATATCCCGAAGCGGCTGATCCCGGGCACGATCGCGCTGGGCGCATTCACGTTCACCATGGACTCACTGCCCGGTACCCCGCAGATCCAAAACATCATCCCGACCGCTTTTTTCAAGACCACCACTTGGGCCGCGCCTTGGCTTGGCGTGGTCGGCGCGATTTTCATTTTCATCGTCGGGATGCTTTATCTCGAATCGTGCCGCCGCCGTGCGCACGCTGCTGGTGAGGATTACGGAACCAATCTGATCAACGAGCCGGAACCGTTCACCCATGAGAAGCTGCCTAACCCCATCCTCGCCATCACCCCGCTTTTCTTAGTCGGTATCCTCAACTACGTTTTTACCGAACTGGTGCCCACGCTGTACGGCAAATCCTACGAGTTGACCATGACCGGAATCGGCGCGAAGCCAGTACCGTTCGAAATCCCTAAAGTTGCCGCGATCTGGGCAGTTGAAGCGGCGTTACTGAGTGGGATTCTGTTCGTAGTGGTGACCGCTTGGGGACCGATCCAGAAAAAATTCGCCGAAGGCGCTAAATCGGCGGTGGCTGGATCGCTGCTGGCTTCGATGAATACCGCCTCGGAATACGGCTTTGGCGGGGTCATCGCCTCGCTGCCCGGCTTTCTGGTCGTGGCCGATGCGCTACGAGCGATCCCTAATCCACTGGTCAACGAAGCGATCACCGTCACCACCCTGGCCGGCATCACCGGTTCCGCTTCGGGCGGGATGAGCATCGCGCTCGCCACCATGGCTAATCACTTCATCGAGGTTGCCAACACTGCCGGCATTCCGTTGGAAGTACTCCACCGGGTCGCTTCGATGGCAAGCGGCGGCATGGACACATTGCCTCACAATGGCGCCGTCATCACCCTCCTGGCAGTCACCGGCCTCACCCATAAACAATCCTACAAGGACATCTTCGCGATCACCGTCATCAAGACCAGTGCAGTGTTCGTGGTGATCGCTTTCTACTACTTGACCGGGATTTACTGATCCTGCCTGCCGCGAGGCGCGGTCACCGCGCCTCGCTCCACCCGAGGAGAGATCGCACATGCTGCACCCCCTGCTCGCTTTACTCCGTATTCCCGAACGCGGTAAGGTCGTCAGCGCTCGCGAGGCGGTGAGCCTGATCCGTACCGGTGACACCATCGCCACCAGCGGCTTCGTTGGCACCGGCTTTGCCGAGGATATCGCCTGCGCGCTGGAAGAACTGTATCTCGCACCCGAGAATGACCCGAACGCACCACTGGACAAACCACGCGACCTGACGCTGGTCTATGCCGCCGGCCAAGGGGACGGCAAACAGCGCGGACTCAATCATCTGGGACACGAGGGCCTGGTCAAGCGAGTTGTCGGTGGCCACTGGGGATTGGTGCCAAAACTGCAAGCGTTGGCGGTAGCGAACAAAATCGAAGCCTACAACCTGCCGCAGGGCGTTATCACCCATCTGTACCGCGACATCGCGGCCGGCAAGCCGGGCACGTTGACCCGCGTCGGGCTGGGCACCTTCGTCGATCCCCGCCACGGCGGGGGCAAGCTCAACGCCATCACCCGCGATGACCTCGTGGAGGTGATGACCATCGGCGGTCACGAATACCTATTCTACAAGGCGTTTCCGATCCAGGTCGGCATCATCCGCGCTACCACCGCCGACATCGACGGCAACCTGACCATGGAAAAGGAAGCGCTAACGCTAGAATCGCAAGCCATCGCCATGGCGGTGCGCAACTCGGGCGGCATCGTCATCGCCCAGGTGGAACGAGTGGCCGAGCGCGGTATCTTGCGACCGAAGGACGTGCGGGTACCGGGCATTCTGGTGGACTGTATCGTGATCGCGCCACCCGAACACCACTGGCAGACCTTCGCCACACCCTACAATCCCGCTTTTTCCGGCGAAATCAAGGTACCACTGGCCTCGATTCCGCCAATCCCGATGAGCGAGCGCAAGATCATCGCCCGACGAGCGGCGATGGAACTGACCGCGAACGCCATCGTGAACCTGGGCATCGGGATGCCGGAAAGCATCGCCAACATCGCCGCCGAGGAAAAAATCATCGACTTGCTCACCCTCACCGCCGAGCCGGGCGTGGTCGGTGGCATTCCCGCTGGCGGACTGGATTTCGGTGCATCCACTAACGTGCAGGCGATCATCGATCAGCCCAATCAGTTCGATTTTTACGACGGTGGTGGCCTGGATCTCGCATTTCTCGGATTAGCCCAAGTGGATCGGCAAGGCAATCTGAATGTTTCAAAGTTCGGGACGCGCATCGCCGGCGCCGGCGGTTTCATCAACATCAGCCAGAATTCCCGCAAGGTGGTTTTCACCGGAACCTTCACCGCCGGCAAGCTGGAAATCGCGGTGGAACAGGGGCAACTGCGGATCGTGCACGAAGGCGAGATGCCGAAGTTCGTCGAGGAAGTCGAACAGCGTACTTTCAGCGGGGTGGTTGCGAGCCAGCGCAAACAACCGGTGCTGTACATCACCGAGCGAGCGGTGTTCCGCTTGACCGCCGACGGACCGGAGCTGACCGAGATTGCACCCGGTGTCGATCTGGAGCGGGACGTACTGGCGCGCATGACGTTTCGACCTCGCATCAGCCCCCAACTCAAGCTGATGGACCAACGCATCTTCAGCGACGGGCCGATCGGCTTGCGCGATCTGCTGTTGCTGCGACCGCTTGACGAGCGGCTCTCCTACGATCCGGCGAAGAACTTATTCTTCCTGAATTTCGAAGGTTTGGCGGTACGCGGCCCGGAAGATATCGAGCGGATTCGGACGGCGGTCGCAGGTAAGCTCGAACCGCTAGGCAAGAAGGTTTTCGCCATCGTCAATTACGACAATTTCTCGATCGTACCGGAGTTATTGCAGCTTTATATGGATATGGTCAGCGATGTCGTCCAACGCTATTACATCGGCGTGACTCGCTACACCACTAGCGCGTTCCTGCGCGCGCGGCTGGGCGATGCGCTGCGCGAACACGACCTAACCCCCCATCTCTACGAAACCGTTACCGAAGCGACCGCGCAGCTCGATCCAACCAAGAGACGCTGATGATTGGTCAGGGACGTGTAGGATCGTTAGCTTTCAAACCCGCCCTGCACTCGATGTTGCAGGGCCGGAAATTGCCTCCGAATCTTTTCCAATCGCTCTCGCTCGAACTCGGCCAGCACTACACCGGCTCCCTGCGGCAGCCGGCGGAGGATCTCGCCCCAGGGATCGATAATTAAACTGTCGCCATGCGTTTCCCGACCGTTGGCGTGCTGACCACCTTGCGCCGAAGCCACAACATAGCACTGATTTTCAATGGCCCGCGCCCGGAGCAACGTCTCCCAATGCGCCCGGCCGGTGGCGGCGGTAAAGGCCGCCGGCAACACCAAGATCTCCATGCCCCGGTCCACCAGGGCGCGAAACTGCTCTGGAAAACGCAGGTCGTAACACACCGCCAACCCAAGCCGACCCAGTGGTGTGTTCGCGACGACGTAACGATCGCCAGGCTCGATGGTGTCGGATTCGGCGTAGCGCTCCGCGCTGCCGACGACTTGTACATCGAACAAATGGACCTTGTCGTAACGGGCGACTTGCTGGCCCCGGTCGTCGAACAACAAGCAGGCAGCGCGCACCCGCCTTTCATCGCTGGCGGTCCGCAGCGGAATCGTGCCACCGACCAGCCACAGCCGATGCCGGCTGGCCTGCTCGGCGAGAAACGCCTGAATCGGGCCCTCGCCTTCGGTTTCCCGCACCACCACCTTGTCGCCTTCTCCGCGCCCCATCAGGGCAAAATTTTCCGGTAGAACGGCCAATCGCGCCCCCTCGGCGGCGGCTTGGGCCAGTAGCTCAGCGGCGACCGCTAAATTCTCGGCGATGTTAGGGCCGGAAACCATCTGGATGGCAGCCAGGATCGACATATCGCTTACCTCGCTCAGTTGTCGCTCGCGAATCCCTTTGCCCGCGTTGGAGTGGATGAGTCCTGCAAATACTCCATGACCGGATCATCCCATGAGCCTTTCAGGCTATAACGATAGCGGGTGGCCCGCTCGATATCTTTTTGTAGTAAGCGTTCGGCGACGAACACCGCCGCGCCGACCACCGGCCCTCCGGCAATCGCCCCCGCTACCGGCAACGTCCCGCCAAATTGTGGGATGACCGTAATGGTCTGATCATAATCACGCGTTCGCAAGCCGGTCCGGCCTTGGATTTCAATCCGCGCCGCCGGCGCTTCGATCAGCATATTATCGGTATAGGCTTGTCCACGCTTGAAGGTAAAATCGCCCGAAATCCGGTCGAACCCCATCCCCGCCTGGAACAAGTCGCTGAAATCGAAGCTGAGCCGGCGTGTCAGGCTCCGCACGCTCAACATTCCGATCATCCGCCCCAAGCCGGGATTGATATCGCGCAACTGACCAGGACCAACCTGGAACTTCAGGGTGCCATCCAATCGCTCCAAGGCAAAATCGGGCAAGGCCGCGCCCCAGCTGATCGCCAAATCCGCCCGGGTTTCACCCCGTTCCACGCCACTGTCTGGATAACCAAAGGCGGCTAGCGTTCCCTCTAGGGACTGGCTGTGCAAGGTGGCCGCCAGCCGGGAAACCTGGCCACCGCCAACCCACCGCCATTCGCCGCTGGCATCGATTCGCTGTGGCTTGGAATTCAGTTCGATGTCAGTCAGGCGAATGCCATCGGCGATCGGCGTGGCGGTCAAACGCAATTGGCCCAGCGTCGCCTCGTTGATGCGCAAATCGGCCACGGTCAATGCCAGCGGTGGCAATCGGCGCGGGTCCGCGCCGGCGAAAGGCGCGCGCTCGGCCCCATCGACCGGCGGTCCGACATGCAACCGCTGCAGGGCGATGTTCACCGGCCGCTGTGATGTGGGCTGATCCGGCACGGTCACCCGACCGGCAAGCCCCTTACTCTCGCACTCGATTTGCGTTTCGCTTTCCTGACGGTTGGCCTTCAATTCGACCCCGGCGAAAGACCGCCCCCCGATCACCAACTCGTCGATTTGGGCTTCGACACTCCGCACGATCCATTCGGGTCCGGCGACTCCCGGTTCGGAGCTGGTGGTCGATATCGTACGGCCTTTGGCCGGTACATCGCTTCCATTCCCCACCGTCGGCCAACCGCTTGGACTCCAGCGCGGTAGATTGGCGACCACGACCAGCCCCGGCCCGTCCGGCAAATTCGCCGCCCCGGCGTTAACTCGCAGTTCGCCACGCTTGAATCGAGGCTGGCGCAAAAAATCGCTCAGTTCCAACGCTGCCCGCACGGTCGAGCCATATTCCAACGCCACATCCACGCTCGATCCTTCCGGGGTGGGGCGCAAACCGATCTTGAGTGGGCGAGCCTCGCCGGCGGCCTTGCCCAGCGGGGCTGGCAATCGGACCGCCACGCCGCGCAAATCCGAATGGAGATCCAACGTAAAGGGCGGCACGTTCCGTTGCTCGCGAAGATGCGCTGGGGTTGTCAGTACCGCCTCCCAAGTGCTCTTGCCACCGAAATACGGCTCCAGTGCCACTGCCGGCGCTCCCAGCAAGGCTCGTATACCCAAGCGACCTCGCAATCGTGCTTGCAGTTCGCGTCGCCCTGTCCGGCCCGCCAAATTCAGGTCGAGCCGGATCGGCTCGCCGCGCAGCAAGGCCTGCACGTTGTTGGCATTCAGATCGGACTCGGTGAACCGCACCTCGCCACGCAAGCGGCCAAGCTCGATATTCCAAGCCGGCAGGCTCACATTATTCCCCAGTAATCCGACCCGGCCTCGCACTTGATTGGGACGGGGGTCCAATGGAATGGTCAGCTCTAGATCAAGCGTGTTGGTGCCTTCGATTTGCAAGTTGGGCAAATCCTCTCCCAATACTTGGCCCGCCGGGCTGTCCTCCAAAGTGCGCCACATATTGGCGCCGGCACCTTTAGCGCGGCCCTTGATCTCGACGACCGCTTTGCTCAAATCGTCGATTCGGGCCGAGAGATCCGCGACATCGCCATCAAGAACCCGCCCTGAGTCGGCTTCCACCTGCAATCCGCGATTGCGGAACACGACGCTGACTCGACCCTGTTCCAGCCGGGGCCAGCCGGGCATGTAATCCACCGCCGCGCTCTCCACCCGAAATCGGGTTTCGAACAATCCCTCACCGCGATCAAAAGGAAAGCGGGCGGGTGGCCCTCGAAACACTACATCCCCGGCCGCCACCCGGCCCCCGACCAGTGCTCGATCCAGCCAGGCCACCGCTTTGGGAGGAATCACCGCCACCGGCAAATAGTGTCGGGCTCGTTCGACGCGGACATCCCAGTAATGGCCTTGTATATCCAGTAAGGGTTCGCCAACATCGGGCACGGTGACAGTACCTTGGAATCGACCGTTCAGATCCGCATTGGCAAGCGCCAAACCGCTGCTTTCCAGTTGTAGTTCGGCGCCGGCCCGCCGCCACTCGATCGAACCGGTTAACGCGTCGAGCGTGAAGGGGGCGCGTAGTAAACCGCCGGTATCTACCCGGACGCGATGGCCATCCAGTTCGAGCCGACCATGATTGGAACCGAACGCCAAGGTTCCGGCCACATTGTCGAAGCCGGGTAACCCGTGGACAGGCTGGCACGCCACGCCGCGCAACTGTATCGTCGCGGTATAATCGGCGAGGTCAGGCGGCGCCGAAAACGTGATTTCTGGCAGCTCGCCGCGCGGATCCAACGGCACCAACCAGCGTCGCGCCGGCTCGCTCAACCAAGGCGCGGTCCATGCCAACCCCTCCTGGGCTTTTAGCTCGCGCACCTCGCCCCGCCAACCCTCGCTTGTCCGGGTCAGATCGAAGGTGGGTGCCGCAGCGGCTTGCTTCTGGCCATCACCCAAGTGGACGCCGCCTTGGAGATGCCAGCCATTTTCCCGTTGCAACCAGTCAAACTGCACCTCGACGGCGGGCGACCGCGACAACCAGGCATTCAGCAGGGCGAAACGCGGCTCCGCGTTCAGCGCAGCTCCCTCCAACCGGAAACGCCCCTTCAAACCGAAGGGGCGCCAGTCTCGCCAATCCCCATTGAGCTCGACAGCCGCTCGACCGGTTCCGAACATCGGGGATAATGGCCAGTCCGCCAAATTCAACTGATCGGCGCGAAATTGAAATGTGCCTTGCCCTGACTTTGGCCCGGTGCTCTGGCCCTGTTGGCGCTCTACCACAAGCTGGAGTCGAGCACCCGAGCCAGCCGGCAATTCGGCAGTAAAATCCAGGCGTTGGCCATCGTGGATCGTTTGCAACTGCAGGTAGGGATGCAAGAGTTGTACGGAAACTCCGCCCTGCCGTTGTAATGCCAAGCGTTCGCCGACGACTTCCAGACGCGGCAAGGCGAACAACCACCGCGCTATTTCCAGCGATCCATGAGCCTGTTGAGCGTTACGGATATCGCCCAACAGGTGCATTGTCCCATCCGCGTCTTGCTCCAGCGTGAGGTTAGCCCCTTCCAATCGGACGCGGCTTAACACCGGCCGGCGGTTTCGCAGCGAACGCCACAGATCTAGGGTGATCGTGGCTTGGGAAAAGCGGGCCACCAGGGCATTGCGCTCGGACTCGTTCAGACGAATATCCCGCAACCGCAGGGCGAGCCGCCAGCCGTCCCGAACCGCTGCTACGTCTTCGATTTGAGTCGATAGGTGTAAATAGTCACTCAACGCTCCCGCCAGCACGTCGCGGTAATCATTGAGGTGCGGCAGCAGCCACCACTGAGCGAATGCCGCCGACAGTAGAAATGGGAGCAGTAGGGCCAAAGCCAGCCGGCGCAACCCGCGCAGGAACCGGCGCAGCCGGCTTTGGGGATGCCATCTCACATCAAGACCACATCGTACTGTTCGCGGGTATACAGCGATTCCGCCTGAAATTTGATGGGAATGCCGATAAACGCTTCCAGTTGCGCCACGCTGTTGGATTCCTGGTCTAGCATCGCATCCACCACGTCCGGTGCCGCCAAGACCACGAACTGGCGAGGCGAATACTGGCGAGACTCGCGCAACAGCTCGCGGAAAATTTCATAGCAGACCGTTTCGGCGGTTTTGATCGAGCCGCGACCATCGCACAGCGAACAGGGCTCACACAAGATCTGCTCGAGGCTTTCGCGGGTGCGCTTACGCGTCATTTCCACCAACCCCAGCGGCGAAACCTGCGAGATGTGACTCTTGGCGCGATCTTTCTCCAGATGCTTCTCCAAGGTCTTCAGCACCGCTTGCCGGTGCTCTTCGTTGGCCATGTCGATAAAATCGAGGATGATGATGCCGCCCAAATTACGCAACCGCAGTTGCCGGGCAATAGCTGCCGCTGCTTCGAGATTGGTCTTAAAAATAGTCTCTTCGAGGTTACGATGCCCCACATAGGCCCCGGTGTTGACATCGACAGTGGCCATCGCTTCGGTCTGATCGACGATGAGGTAGCCGCCGGATTTGAGCGGCACCTTTTTGCCCAGCGCCCGCTGGATTTCCTCCTCAATCCCGTACAGTTCGAAAATCGGCCGCTCACCGGGATAATGCTCTAGACGCGGCACCATCTCCGGCACGAACTTATCGGCGAATTCCAACATGCGTTGACAGGTTTCGCGCGAATCGATCCGAACCTTCTCCACGCTGTCGCCGACGAAATCTCGCAGTGCCCGCAGCACCAGCGGCAAATCCTCGTACAGGGTGACAATGCCACTGGCTTGTGCGATCCGCTCCCGAATGGAATTCCACAAGCGTTGCAAAAATTGCATGTCGGCCCGCAAAGCCCAGGTTTCGGCACCTTCGGCAGCGGTGCGAACGATGTAACCACCACCGAATTCAGCGCGAAACGCGTTGACGACTTCCTTCAGCCGCTGCCGTTCACGCTCACCGTCGATCTTCACCGAAACACCGGCCACCTCGGAATCGGCCAGGAATACCAGAAACCGGGACGGTAGGGTAACGTGGGTGGTCAACCGGGCGCCCTTAGTGCCAATGGGATCCTTGATGACTTGGACCACAAGCTCCTGACCCTCGCGCACCAGATCGGTGATGGCCAACGCCCGCTCGCCATTAGCCAAAAAACCATTTTCAGGCTGGGTTTCGGAGCGAATGTCGGATACATGCAGGAACGCGGCCCGTTCCAGCCCGATATCCACGAACGCCGCTTCCATGCCCGGCAACACTCGACAGACTCGGCCCTTGTAAATATTGCCGACCAAGCCGCGCTTGCCGGCCCGCTCGATCAGGATTTCCTGTAGAACACCGTTCTCGACGACGGCGACTCGGGTTTCGCGGGGCGTGACGTTGATGAGAATTTCGTCACCGGTACCCCCTTCAGTGCGTGTGGCCATAGGATCGCGAGCCCGGTCAGGCGGTGGAAGCTTGCCAGAAGGGAATGCCAAACTCCCGCAGCAGTTCGGCGGTTTCGAACAACGGTAATCCCATCACCCCGGAATAGCTACCGCGCAACTCGGCGACGAAGGCCGCCGCTCGACCCTGGATGCCGTAACCGCCTGCTTTGTCCAGTGGCTCGCCGCTGTCCCAATAGGCGGCACATTCAGCCTGCGTCAACTCGCGAAACCGGACCCGGCTCTCTTGTACTCTGACCGCATCGCGCATCGGGGTCACCAGCGCCACCGAGCTAAATACTCGATGCTCGCGCCCAGACAGGCGGGTCAGCATTGCCAATCCTTCGGCGCGATCACCGGGCTTGCCGAGAATCGCACCGTCCACCACCACTGCGGTATCCGCGCCCAACACCGGGCGGAGTCGGCGGCGGCCCAACGCCGACACGCCGGCCCGCGCCTTAGCCAGCGCCAACCGGGCGACATAGCTGGAAGGCGGTTCATCGGGCCGGGGGGTTTCGTCCACCACGACCGGTAGCAGGCGGTAGGAAACACCGATCTGGCGCAGCAATTCGCGGCGGCGAGGGGATGCGGAAGCCAGATAAATGCGAGCGGCTGGCATATCAGGCTCGGTGATAAGGATGGTTGCGCAATAGGCTCCAGGCCCGATAAAGCTGTTCGGCAACAACCACTCGGACCAACGGATGCGGCAGAGTCAGCCGTGACAGCGACCACAACTGGTCGGCGCGGGCACGGCAGGCGGAATCGAGACCATCAGGTCCGCCAACCAGCAGACTCAGGTCGCGACCGCCTTGCAACCAACCAGTCAATTGCTCGGCCAGTTCCGCCGTGCTCCATTCCTGGCCACGCTCGTCCAAGCCGATCAGGCGGGAGCCGGCCGGGGTTGCCGCCAGCAGATGCTCGCCTTCGTCGCGGATGATACGCGCCACATCGGTATTGGAGCCTCGCTTGCTAGCAGGAATCTCGATCAGATGCAAGGCACATTCACGCGGTAGTCGTCCGGCGTATTCAGCGTAGCCAAACTTGACCCAGTCCGGCATCCGCGTACCGATGGCGAGGAGATGAATCTTCACCGGACCGACCCTTTTCAGCCGCCCGCAGTGCGGTTGGCGCCGACCCGTTCATTCATCGACCACAGTTTTTCCAGATTATAGAAATCGCGGGTCTGGGGCAGCATGACATGCACGACGATGTCATTGAGATCCACCAGAACCCACTCGGCCTCTCGCTCTCCCTCGACGCCCAGCGGTCGAACGCCGGCCTGGAGAGACTTTTCGATCACTTTATCGGCCAGGGCTTTGACTTGACGAGTCGACGTACCGCTGGCAATCACCATCAGGTCGGTGAAGTTGGCGATTCCGCGCACGTCCAGGATCTGGATGTCTCGCGCTTTTAATTCTTCCAGGGCGTCGATCACGATCTTCCGCAAGGTTTCAAGTTGCATGGAGTCCGTCATTCCTTACAGGGCGGCAAATGTCAGCGAAGTGAGCGACCGTAATAGCCCCGGTCGCGGATATGCGCCAGCACCGTTTCTGGCAACAGATAGCGCGGCGACTGGCCGCGTGCGAGGAGGGCACGAATCTCGGTCGCGGAAATATCCAACTGCGTAATCGGCTGGAAGAAAATGAGTCCGGCCGATTGCCGATGCAGCGCTCGCGTGTCCGATACCAAGCGCGAAGTGACGAAATCGGTCAATAGCGGTGGCAGCGGTTGTTGTGGTCCGGGCCTTTGCATGACCACAAGGTGGGCCCACTCGGTCAGCTCCGACCAGCGCCGCCAGGTGTGCAAATCCCGGAACGCGTCGGTACCCACAATCAGGCATAACGGGACAGCGCCGAATTCTCCCCGTAGCGAGGTCAGCGTATCGATCATGTAGGATGGGCCGTCCCGCCGCAATTCCCGGTCGTCCGCCACGAAACCCGGCTGTTCGGCAGTGGCTAACCGAACCAGCTCCAACCGCTGCTCGGCGGTGAGCGACGGCGTGGCGCGATGGGCCGGAATTCGACACGGAATAAAACGGACCTCGGCCAATTCCAGGATTTCGAGCAATTCCAGCGCCGGGCGCAAGTGGCCGAAATGAATGGGATCGAATGTACCGCCCAAAATGCCGATGGGGTGCGGCCTTGGTAACATCAGCCGTGCCCTCCTCCAACCGTGCCCGGATCGTCTTCAAGGGGTCACTTCAGCGCCGAACATGACCATCGCCCAATACCACGAACTTCTGGGTGGTCAAGCCCTCGACGCCGACCGGCCCTCGCGCGTGCAGCTTGTTGGTACTGATACCGACTTCCGCCCCTAATCCGTACTCACCCCCGTCGGCAAAGCGAGTCGAGGCGTTCACCATCACCGAGCTGGAATCCACCTCGCGCAGGAAACGCCGCGCCCGACTGTAATCCTCGGTGAGGATGGCATCGGTATGGGCGGAACCGTAAGCCGCGATGTGGTCCATCGCTTCATCCATGTCCTTGACCACTCGAACAGCTAGGATCGGCGCCAAGTATTCGGCATACCAATCGTCCTCGGTGGCGACCTTGACGCCGGCCAGTACATCGCGGGTTCGGGCACAGCCACGCAATTCCACGCCGGCATCGCGGTACATCTGCCCTAGCACCGGCAAAATCCGCTCGGCGATGCCCTCGGCCACTAGCAAGGTTTCCATGGTGTTGCAGGTGCCATAGCGCTGGGTCTTGGCGTTGTAAGCGACAGCGACCGCCTTGTCGAAATCGGCGCGGTCGTCGATGTAGACATGGCAGACCCCATCCAAGTGCTTAATCACCGGCACCCGCGCTTCGCGGCTGATCCGTTCAATCAGCGCCTTGCCGCCACGCGGCACGATCACGTCCACGTATTCGGCCATGCGGATCAATTCGCCAACTGCGGCGCGGTCGGTCGTGTCGATCACCTGCACGGCATCAGCCGGCAGACCGGCGGCGGCCAAACCCTGCTGGATGCAGACCGCGATGGCCCGATTGGAATTCAGGGCCTCGGAACCACCGCGCAGGATCGCAGCGTTGCCAGACTTCAAACACAACGCGGCCGCTTCGGCGGTCACATTCGGGCGCGATTCGTAGATGATGCCGACCACGCCCAGCGGCACCCGCATCCGCCCAACCTGAATGCCCGACGGCCGGTATTTAAGATCGGTGATCTCACCGACCGGATCGGTCTGGGCCGCGACTTCACGCAAACCTTGCGCCATGCCCCGGACCCCCTTGGGCGTGAGCTCCAAGCGATCCAGCAGAGCCGCATTCAAACCGGAGGTTCGACCGGCCTCCATATCCAGGCGATTAGCGGCGCACAGGTCATCCTCGGCCGCTTCCAGGGCGTCGGCGATGGCCACCAAAGCGGCGTCTTTGCTCCGCGTCTCCGCACGGCCAACGATACGGGAAGCCGCGCGGGCCCGCTGACCGACATCGGCCATATATCTGCCGATGGCGTTGGAAAGATCCGTGTTCGTATTCATTTCAGATAAGACCGTCTGATGACCAACGCGGCGCGCGTCGGGCTGTAATTTTCAAACCTCATCGGGCAACAATTCCACACCGGCCAGCCGCAACCCGTTTGCCAGCAGGGCATCCCATGGCGAGCCGGTTTCCGCGCCCTTGATGGTTCGATCAGTTCGAGCACAGACACGCAATAAATGCTGACAATCGGCCGAGGTCAACCGTTGCAGTGCTTGCCGGAACAATGGCTTGCGCTTTTCCCAAACCTTCTGCTCGGCCAGTGCCGCCTCCAAGGATTGCCCTCGACTTCGGGCGAAAGCCAACATCGCCAGCCGGCGGATTTCCTGGTGCAGTGCCCAGTTGACCAGCACCGGCTCGACGCTTTCCTCGCGCAATCCGCTCAAAATCCGCGCCACTCGTCCTGGCTGTTCCAGAAGGGCAGCGTCCACAAAATCATAGATGCTGTAGCGGGCGCTGTCGCCTACCGCCGCCAACACGGCTTGCGCAGTCAATTGCCGATCATCGACCAATAGCGTCAACTTTTCGATTTCCTGGGCAGCGGCCAACAGATTACCTTCCACCCGCTCGGCCAACAGCGTCACCGCTTCCGGCAGAGGATTCAGACCACGTTCCCGTAATCGGCGTTCGATCCAGCCTGGCAATTGTTGCGGCTCCACCGGCATGGCAGCCACCACCACCCCGGCCCCGTCCAACGCTGCAAACCAGCGGCTTTTCTGGGTGTTCCAGTCCAGCTTGCCAGCAGTGATCAACAACACCACATCCTCGGCCGGACGGGCGACGTAGTCGCAGAGCGCCCGGGCGCCAGCATCGCCCACTTTGACGTTGCCCATCCGTAATTCCAGCAATCGTCGCTCGGCGAACAGCGAGGGACTGGCGGCCTGTTGACGCAAGGCGTTCCAGTCAAAACCGGCTTCGACCGTCAGAAATTCCCGTTCGTGGCCCCGTTTGCGGGCGGCGGCCCGGATGGCGTCAGCCGCTTCCAACGCCTGCAATGGCTCCTCGCCGAAGATCAGATACAGCGGCCCCCAGGTTTTACCCAGATGCGCAGCAAGCTGATCGGGACGCAATCTCAAGATTTGACGGCCTGCAAGCGGCGCACGATTTGCCAAGCCAAATCATCGGCCATGCTATCCACCATCGAATCCTGGGCCGATTCGAAACCGAGCACCCGATTTTCATCGAACAGCAGAGCACGGTTGGCGCTGACGCCCTCCGGCGAGACCAGCACCTTGCCGTTGGCGAGTTTGACCTCGTAAGCCGCACTATATACTAGAAAATACTCCCGTTTGACGTCGAGCCGATCGGCGGCCATCGTGCGCCGGCCGCTGGCTTCGTTCAAAATGGTGATGATCGCGGTTGCTTGGCTGGGGTCGTGGGTGATCGTCACTCCATTGCTGGCCAACAAGGATTGTAATTTGCGATTCAGCACGCCCGGCGGCACGCCGACAGGCCGCTGGCTGCGCACGTAGGTCACGCGCAGCTCGGGCGGCAATTGCGCCTGGCCACGCAACTGGAAGCCGCAGCCGGCCAGAAGCAACATGACCAGCCCTAATCCGCTTGCAAAGGTCCAGCGCATGGTCGGCGCCTCAACAAACCAAATTGACCAGCTTGCCGGGCACGATCACCACCTTGCGGATCGGTTTACCCTCGACGAAACGCTGGACGTTGGGTTCAGCTTGGGCAAGCTGTTCGATGGCGCCACGCTCGGCGTCCACCGGCACGTCGATCTGCCCGCGCAATTTACCGTTGACCTGTACCACCAGCGTCACCAGCGATCGCACTAACGCGCCCTCGTCGGGCGCTGGCCAAACGGCGTTTAGCACGTCGTCGCCGTAGCCCAGTTCGCGCCACAGGACATGGGTAACGTGCGGCACGATCGGCGATAGCAACCGCAATAGTAAGCTCAAGCCTTCGCGGCGTACGGTATCCGCCGCACCTCGTTCGCCCGCTTCGATCCGCGCCAACGAATTCAACATCTTCATGCTGCCGGAGACCACGGTATTGAACTGGTGGCGACCGAAATCGAACAACGCTTGCTTTAATGCCTCATGGACCTCACGGCGCACCGCACGCAGCGGTTCGGACAGTGTCACAGCCACTACTTCACCGGCAGCTCGGATGGCGTCCTGATGCTCGGCGGCATACGCCCATAGCCGCCGTAGAAAGCGGTAAGCACCGCCGACACCCGCGTCCGACCACTCCAGTGCCTGTTCGGGCGGCGCAGCGAACATCATGAACAGCCGGGCGGTATCGGCGCCGTACTGCTCGATCAAGGTTTGCGGATCGACGCCATTCTTACGGGACTTGGACATAGTGCCAATGCCGCCGTACTCAACCGGCTGACCGTCCGCGACGGCCGTAACGCTCGCCACTCGCCCCTGCTCATCGCGAACCATTTCCACGTCGGCGGGCGGGTAGTAAGTAATCCCACCTTTCTCGCCCTTGCGGAAAAAGATGTGATTCAGCACCATGCCCTGCGTGAGCAAATTGGCGAACGGCTCGGATACCGTGGTCAAGCCCAAATCCCGCATGACCTTGGTCCAAAAACGCGAATAGAGCAGATGCAGGATAGCGTGCTCGATTCCGCCGATATATTGATCGACCGGCATCCAATAGTCGGCCCGTTTGTCCACCATCGCGTTCGCGCCCGGCGTGCCATAACGGAAGAAGTACCAGGACGAATCCACGAAGGTGTCCATGGTGTCGGTTTCGCGCCGCGCCGGCTTACCGCACTGCGGACAGGCGCAATTCAGAAATTCGGGATACTTGTTGAGTGGATTGCCGGAACCGTCCGGCACCAGATGCTCGGGCAACACGACCGGTAGCTGATCGTCCGGGACCGGAACGGCACCGCACGCTTCGCAATGGATGATCGGGATCGGCGTACCCCAGTAGCGTTGCCGGGAAATGCCCCAGTCGCGCAACCGCCAGATGACTTTCTTCTCGCCCAGCTCCTTGGCGTTCAGATCGGCGGCGATGGCATCCACCGCCTGCTCGAAATCAAGACCGTCGTATTGGCCAGAGTTGATGCAAACGCCGTAATCGGCGTAGGTGTCCTTCCAGGGCGCGGGAGTTTCATCACCGGCACTGGTGCGAATCACCGGCTTGATCGGCAAGCCGAATTGATGAGCGAAGGCGAAATCGCGCTCGTCGTGGGCGGGCACGGCCATCACCGCACCCTCGCCGTAGCCCATCAGCACGTAGTTCGCCACCCACAGCGGTAATTGCTCGCCGGTTAGGGGATGCGTAACGGTCAGCCCGGTGGGCATCCCCTTTTTCTCCTGAGTCGCCAGCTCCGCTTCGGTAACGCCGCCCTGCCGGCATTCGTCGATGAAAGCGGCCAGCTGGGGGTTGTCCTTCGCAGCATGTAGCGCCAACGGATGCTCGGCGGCCACGGCGACGTAGGTGGCACCCAACAGGGTGTCGGCGCGGGTGGTGAACACCCAAAGGATGCCGGAATCGCTTTCCGGGAGTTGGTAGGGGAAGCCGATTCGCACGCCGTGGCTTTTGCCGATCCAGTTTTTCTGCATCAGCTTGACCTGTTCCGGCCAGCCAGGCAATTGGTCGAGTTCGGTCAGCAGCTCCTCGGCGTATTGCGTAATCGCCATGTAATACATGGGAATCTCGCGCTTTTCCACCACCGCGCCGGTCCGCCAGCCACGCCCGTCGATCACCTGTTCGTTGGCGAGCACAGTTTGATCCACCGGATCCCAATTCACCACGCCGGTTTTCAAATAGACGATGCCTTTTTCCAGCATCCGCAAAAACAGCCATTGGTTCCAGCGGTAATACTCGGGCTGACAAGTTGCCAGTTCGCGGTCCCAGTCCAGGGCGAAGCCGAGCGACTGGAGCTGCTTTTTCATGTAGGCGATGTTGTCGTAGGTCCATCGCGCCGGCGCGACACCGCCGGCCATCGCGGCGTTCTCGGCGGGCAGCCCGAAAGCGTCCCAACCCATCGGCTGCAATACGTTCCGGCCCAGCATCCGCTGATAACGCGCGATCACATCACCGATGGTGTAGTTGCGGACATGGCCCATATGCAACCGCCCACTGGGATACGGGAACATGCACAAGCAGTAATATTTCTCGCGGCCGGGCTCCTCGCGCACGGCGAAGACCCGTTGTTCATCCCAATGGTGCTGCGCTTCCGCTTCGATGACTTGCGGGTTGTAAGACTCGGCGATCACGATGGCTTCCCAATTTTAAAACGAAAAAAACTTGGATAATTCAAATGCTTGTGACTATAGCAGCCGCGCGGCAACCGCTTGGGCGAAAGCACGAAAATCCTGAAGGTGACGCACGCAAATCGCATGGACGATAGCCCAATCGATAGCCTGATATTGATGCACCGCCAAGTTACGAAATCCTACGGCCCGTTTCATGCGTTCGGCCAAATCGTGCTCCAAGACCCCCGCCTGGCTCAACAAATCGAAGGTTTGTCCCATGGTTTCCGGCGCCGGCAATTCCGTTTCGGCAATCAGATGTGCGCCGAGATCGACACAGAGTTGCACGGCGCGCGTCAGATTGAGCACGACGATATCCTGAAGGTCCGCGTCGTTTGCTAACGTCTCGATCCCGGCTGGGCATTTCGCCGCTACTCGCGCCACGCAACGTCGCAGCGATTCCAGTTTCTGCTCGATCAGCACCCGATCCATGCCCGCCTCCGCTCCATCAAAATCCGGCGACGATAGGGCAGAAAATCCGCCTGCTCCACCAAGTGCCGTGCGATCCATTCACCGTGTAGTGCGGCGTCGCCCACCAGCCGCCGGCCCTTCAACACTTGTCCCAGCAAGGGTTCGCCAGCCGTCCGTAAATCGACCAAATCCACGGGCCGCCCGGTGGCCGCCGACAGCGCGCCAATCCACTCCGCCTTCAACTCCGCCGACAGCGGCCGATCCGCCAAAATCGCGACATCCACATCGCTGTCCGGTCGGTCCCTGCCTGTCGCCAGTGAGCCAAACAGCATCGCCAGCCGAACGTTCGGGTTGCGTTCCAACACGCTCCGAATACCAGCGATGACGCTATGGATCGAGGCAGTCACGATGTTTCCCTGGCTTCAAAACGAAGTACAGTAAGATAGCATAACTTTAAATCGCGCTGGCGCGCACGCCACCGCACAGGAGGCATTCCATCCGTGAACGACCAACTTTTACAACGTCCTGCCCTCAGCTATCGTGACGCCGGGGTGGATATCGACGCCGGCAACCGGCTGGTGGACCGCATCAAGCCGCATGCCCGGCGCACGCTCCGATCTGGCGTGCTGGGAGGACTGGGTGGTTTCGGTGCCCTGTTCGAACTGCCGCTGGATCGCTACCACCAGCCGGTGCTGGTCTCGGGCACCGATGGCGTCGGTACCAAACTCAAGTTGGCGCTGGAGCTGAACCGGCACGACACCATCGGCATTGATCTGGTGGCGATGTGTGTCAACGACGTGCTGGTGGTCGGTGCCGAACCGTTATTTTTTCTGGACTACTATGCCACCGGCAAACTAAATGTGGACGTGGCGGCAGACGTGATCAAGGGCATCGCCGATGGCTGCGAGCAGGCCGGCGCGGCGCTGGTGGGCGGCGAAACCGCTGAAATGCCAGGGATGTACCAGGCTGGCGATTATGATCTGGCCGGTTTCTGCGTTGGGGTGGTCGAGAAGAAGCGCATCATCGACGCTAGCCGAGTCCAAGTCGGCGATGCATTGCTCGGATTGGCCTCCTCGGGGCCACACTCCAACGGTTATTCACTGATCCGCAAGATTCTGACAGTCAGCGGAGCGAGTCTCGATCAACCTCTGGCCGATTCCACGCTCGGCGAGGCATTGCTGGCACCGACCCGCATCTACGTCAAACCGGTGCTGAAACTGCTAGAGCAGATCAAAGTTCACGCTATCGCCCACATCACCGGCGGCGGCCTGACCGAGAATCTGCCGCGCGTGCTACCCGCTAACACCAAAGCCATCATCGACACCACCCGTTGGCAACGACCCGCTATCTTCCAATGGCTGCAACAACAAGGCGGCGTCGCCGAGACCGAGATGCGGCGCACCTTCAACTGCGGCGTTGGACTCGTGGTCTGCGTCGCGGCGGACGCGGCCGATGCCGCGATGGCATTATTGCAGGATGCGGGCGAAACCATTTGGCAACTCGGTCATATCGCGACCAACGAGGGCGAGCCGGTCGTGGAGTTCCTGCCATGAGCGCGGTTCGAAAAATCCGGCTGGTAGTCTTGATCTCCGGGCGGGGCAGCAACCTGCAAGCCATGCTGGATCAAGCTGCGAGCGGCGAGCTGCCGGTGGAAATCGCTGCCGTTATCAGCAATCGGCCGGGCGTGGCCGGTCTGGATCGGGCGCGGCAGGCCGGCGTTTCGGCGCTGGAACTGGATCATAAAAACTTCCCCGACCGACCAGCATTCGAATCCGCCTTGATCGAACGGATCGACTACCAACGGCCGGACTTGGTGATCCTGGCGGGTTTCATGCGGGTGCTGACCGCTGGCTTTACCGAGCATTACCGGGGTCGACTACTCAACATCCACCCTTCGTTGTTGCCCAAATTTCGCGGGTTACACACTCACGAACGGGCGCTCGCCGCCGGTGAAACCGAGCACGGCGCCAGCATTCATTTCGTCACCGCCGAGTTGGATGGCGGTCCGGTCATCGTGCAGGCGCGGGTTCCGATCCTGCCGGATGACGATCCCGATACCCTAGCAGCACGAGTGCTGGAGCAGGAACACCGCTTGTATCCGCAAGCGATCCGCTGGTTTGCGGAAGGGCGGCTTCGGTTGGATGGAGAACGGGTGTTGTTTGACGGGCAGCCGTTGGACCAACCGCTACGACTGGAAAATTCGTCCGGTTGAGCCCGCGCTTATTATTGCTGGAACCGATCCAGTTTACGGGAACAGCTACGGATCGCGTTCATCTTTACCGATCCGGCTCGGCGTCGGTCCGCTTTGGTGCTTGTACTTGGCATCCTGCCGCTTGTGGTAGGGCCGGATGGCCGGACCGGTCAAGGTCTCGAAGCTGATCGCACAAATTGCCATGCCAGGGCGAAGGGCCAGCGGCAACTTGCCGCTATTGTAGCATTCCAGCACGATGGCACCGCTCCAGCCCGGATCGATGCGGTGCGCCGTGACGTGGACCATCAAGCCCAGCCGAGCCAGGCTGGAACGGCCGTCCAACCAGCCGACCAAATCGTCCGGCACGGTGATCGTTTCGGCAGTGGCGGCCAACGCCAATTCGCCAGGATGGATGAAAAACGCATCTTCGGCAGCGATCCGGATCTCTTTGCTCATGATCCGGTTGACCGCGCGCTCCACTTCCTCGCGCGGACCGCTGAGATCAATGTGGGATGCGGCGTGGTCGTTGAATACCCGGAAACGGCTACCCAAATGCAGATCCACGCTCACCCCATTGATCCGGCTCGATGCTGGAGGAGGGTCAATGCGAATTCTACCGTCATCCAAATAGCGCTCGATATCGCGGTCACACAAGCGCACTGATATTTTCCTCTCGCCAAACATGAAAGCGCGGCCGAAACCGCGCCCTTGCCTCAATAGCGCACCCGGACCTTTCGGCAACTACGATGCTTGACACCATCACGCCAATAAGTATCGCAGACGGTCCGATAACGGTAACCGGGTCTCTCATAACCATCATGGTAATGATGGGGTCTGTAGGGTCTATGGTCAGGACGACCGTGCTTCGTGGTACACACCTGCTTGTAAACGCCATGCTTGTAAACGGTATGGCAGCGAGTATGCGCTCCCGCTTCCCCGAGCGGCAAAACGGTAACGCCACCCACCAAAAACGCCAGCAAACCCACTTTAATCATCGCTTTCATCGCTCATTCTCCTCACGTTATCAAGGTCGTGCAATCATCACGTGAGCACAGGCTAGGACAAAAAACCTTTACGTATTCTGAATGACGATATTCGGGAATTTGTGGCTGTAATTTTTGGCCTGGAGGGACAAGCGAGCCGAAGCGCGGCGGGCAATATCCCGATACAACTCGGCGATCCGGCTGTCAGGTTCCGCGATCACCGTTGGTTGGCCGTTGTCGGTCTCCTCGCGAATGCGGATATCCAACGGCAGCGACCCCAGAAACGGAATCTGGTACTGCACTGCCATGCGCTGCCCCCCACCCTCACCAAAAATATGCTCCTCGTGGCCGCAGTTCGAGCAGATGTGGACGCTCATGTTCTCGACGATACCAAGTACCGGGACTTCCACTTTCTCGAACATTTTGAATCCCCTGCGCGCATCCAGCAGCGCGATGTCCTGCGGGGTGGTGACGATGATCGCTCCGCTGACCGGGACTTTCTGCGACAGAGTCAATTGAGTATCGCCCGTGCCCGGTGGTAAATCGATGACCAGATAATCCAGGTCCTGCCAACGGGTATCCCGCAACAACTGCTCCAGCGCCTGGGTCACCATTGGCCCGCGCCAGACCATCGGCGTTTCTTCCTCGATCAGGTAGCCGATCGACATCGACTGAATGCCGTGGCTGTTTACCGGATTCAAGGACTTGCCATCTGGAGAGGTCGGTCGGTCGTCGGCCCCCAGCATTCTGGGTTGACTGGGACCGTAGATGTCGGCGTCCAACAATCCGACCCGCGCACCTTCGACACTCAGCGCCAGAGCCAGATTGACCGCCGTGGTGGATTTGCCGACTCCGCCCTTGCCGGACGCCACGGCGATCACGTTCTTGACGCCGGGCAGCGGTTTCAAGCCTTTTTGCACTTCGTGCGAAACGATCTTGCTTTCCACCCGAACCGCGATGTTGGTCACGCCTGGTAATCCCGCCAGACGATCACGGACGGCAGCGATCAGCGTGTCCCGATAACCAATCGCCGGAAATCCCAATTCCACATCAAGCTCGACATGGCCGTTCTCGATTCGTACTTGCCCGAGGCATTTGGCAGCCACCAAATCCTGTTCCAGATACGGGTCTACATAGCTCTTCAAAGCGGTTTCCACATCGGCGCGCGTTACCACAGTCATAAATTTGGCTTCCTCTCAATCAAACATTCGCTTTCGAGATCCAGGCGACGCAGCTGCGCTCGCCGGACCGGGTTTTCAATGGCCAGCACACTGCTCCCGAGCTGCGGCCAGTGTCATGCTGGTATTCGCCTTCATAGCTGCGATCACGCATTGCCAGTAGGATGGCTGGTAATTGCTCCGCATCTGCTGGCAATCGACCTGGTTCAGCACCGCCGGCGATTCGCCGTGCTGCTGAGCCAGGGACACCGCTTCCTGGCAAAAATTCTGACTCCAGACTTCTTCGGCCAACGCTCCTTGGGCGCGAACAGAACCAGCGGCTGCCAACCCCGCGACGACCCCCATCAAACGGAACACTCTTCGGATTTGCATGAAAACCCTCTGCTTCGTCGAGAAACGTGCTGCCTCATCAAAAACAACTGCTGGGCATGCGTCCGCTGTCGATGGATGACAGCCACGCCGGAATGCTGCTAACGTAGCGGCCTTTCCGATTGATCGCAACCGTCCGTGCCATGAACGACACCGCCTCCCCTCGCCGTATCCTCGTCACCAGCGCCTTGCCCTACGCCAACGGCCCGATCCACATCGGTCATCTTGTGGAATACATTCAGACCGACATTTGGGTTCGCTTTCAGAAATCGCGCGGCCACGAATGCTATTACCTCTGCGCCGATGACGCGCACGGCACTCCGATCATGCTGCGGGCCGAACAGGACGGCATCACGCCGGAACAGCTCATCGAACGGATCTGGCAGGAACACCGTGCCGATTTCGCCGACTTCCTGATCGAATTCGACAACTATTATTCGACGCATTCCCCGGAATGCCGCCATTACGCCGAATTGATCTATCGCCGGCTGGATGCGGCCGGCCATATCAGCCGCCGGGTCATCACCCAAGCCTACGATCCGGAAAGACAAATGTTCCTGCCGGATCGCTTTATCAAGGGCGAATGTCCACGCTGCGGTGCCCCCGACCAGTACGGCGACAGTTGCGAAAATTGCGGCGCGACCTACTCGCCCACCGACCTGAAAAATCCCCGCTCGGTGGTCTCCGGCGCGACCCCGATCACCAAGGAATCGCTACATTTCTTTTTCAAACTGGCCGATTTCGAGGCGATGCTGAAGGACTGGATCGTCGGCGGACCGATCCAATCGCAGATGGCCAACAAGCTGAACGAATGGTTCACTGCTGGCCTGCAAGAATGGGACATTTCCCGTGACGCGCCCTACTGGGGCTTCGAGATCCCCGACGCACCTGGCAAATACTTCTACGTCTGGCTGGACGCGCCCATCGGTTACATGGCCAGCTTCCAGAACTTCTGCGATCGCACCGGCCTCTCCTTCGACGATTTCTGGAACCCGGACAGCACGGCCGAGGTGTATCACTTCATCGGTAAGGACATCGCCTATTTCCACATCCTGTTTTGGCCAGCCGAGCTGACCGGCGCCGGTTTCCGCAAGCCGACGGCGGTGAACTGTCACGGCTTCCTGACCGTAGATGGTCAGAAAATGTCGAAATCGCGCGGTACCTTCATCAAGGCCCGCACCTACCTCCAGCATTTGCGGCCGGAATATCTGCGCTACTACTTCGCCACCAAGCTGAACGACGGGATCGACGATCTCGATCTCAATTTCGAGGACTTTCTGCAACGGGTCAACAGCGACCTGGTGGGCAAGCTGGTCAACATCGCCAGTCGCTGCGCGGGCTTTATCACCCGCCGCTTCGGTGGCCGCTTGGCCGACGCACTCGCGGAACCGGCTCTGTATGCCGACTTTGTCGCGGCTGGCGACGCCATCGCCGAGGCTTACGAAGGACGCGCCTTCGGGCGAGCCATGCGGGAGATCATGGTGCTCGCCGACCGCGCTAACCAGTACATCGACGAGAAAAAACCCTGGATGTTGGCGAAGCAGGCCGATGCCGGTGACCAAGTTCAGGCAGTTTGCGGCATGGGTTTGAATCTGTTCCGAGTCCTGATGATCTATTTGAAACCCGTCCTGCCGGGTATTGCCGCCCAAGTCGAGCAATTCCTGCAAATTCCGCCCCTGCGCTGGAGTGATCTACCCAACCCGCTGCTCGGTCACGTTATCGCCGAGTTCAAGCCGCTGATGCAGCGAGTCGAAATGGCACAAATCGCGGCGATGGTCGAGGATTCCAAGGAAAGCTATCCCGCCACCGATCAAACCACCACCAAACCGAAAGGACCACTAGCGAACGATCCGATCGGCCCGATCGTCACCATTGAAGACTTCGCCAAGGTGGACTTGCGGGTGGCACGTATCGTCCAAGCCGAAGCCGTGACGGGCGCTGACAAGCTAGTGCGGCTGGAACTCGACCTCGGCGGCGAAACCCGACAAGTGTTCGCCGGTATTAAGTCAGCCTATGCGCCCGAGGACCTGCGAGGCCGGTTGACGGTAATGGTCGCCAATCTCGCTCCGCGCAAGATGCGCTTCGGCGTGTCCGAAGGCATGGTACTGGCGGCAGGGGGTGGAAGCGGCATTTACCTGCTTGCCCCGGACAGCGGCGCCGAACCGGGAATGCGGGTCAAATAAATCGGGTTCACCGAATCCTGCCTAATGCGCGCCTTTGCCCCAAACGACGGTATGAACGGTTTGCAGCAGGATGACGACATCGAAAAACAGGCTATAGTTTTTGATATAGTACAGATCGTATTGCAATTTTTCGCGTGCGTCTTCTTCGGAGGCACCGTAGGGAAAGCAGATTTGCGCCCAGCCGGTAATGCCTGGTTTGACCATGTGCCGCATTGCATAGAACGGGATCTTTTTGGCCAGTTCCGCCACGAACTGCGGGCGCTCTGGACGGGGACCGACGAAGCTCATTTCACCGCGCAGTACATTGTACAACTGCGGTAACTCGTCAATGCGGGTATCGCGGATGATGGCGCCCACCCGAGTGATTCGCGGGTCTCTTTTGCTGGCCCAAATGGCTTTCCCTCCCACTTCGGCATCCACGCGCATGCTACGGAATTTGACGACTTCAAAGGGGTTTCCGTTGAAGCCAACCCGGGTCTGCCAGTACAAAATCGGCCCACGGCAACCGGATTCCAGCCAGATCGCCAAGGTGGTAAACAACATGATGGGCGACGCCAACATGAGCAATGCCGAACTCGTAACAATATCGAACAATCGCTTGATGAGCCAATTGACCATCGCCAACTGAAACCCGTCGGCAAAGATCAGATTGCTCGGCCGCAAAGCATCAAGTTGAATTTTCCCGGATTGCTGCTCGAAGAAGTTCAGGAAATTGCTGACCTTGACTCCTTCGAGCTTGCACTCCAATACCTCATCGATCGGAAATCCTTTACGTCGATCATCCATGGCAACTACGATCTCGTCGATAGATAGTTCGTGCGTCAGATCGCTCAACTTGGTAGTCACCTGAAGCATCCGCTCGGCTGGCACGCCCGGTATTTCGTCTTCGTGGACTTGGATGTAACCTAAAATCGAAAAACCACCGGTTTTATCCTGTTGCAGTTCTTCAAGTCGCGCTGCTTGTCGGCCCACCCCCAGTACTAATAACCGTCGTTTGATCTGGGCATGGTCAGAAACTCGGAAAAAAATGAGCCGAAGAATCACTACTCCAACAAAAGCGATCGCAAAGGCTAAACTAAACGCACCACGGGACAAATACAAATCAGGGAATAAATAGTATATAGACATGATTACGAACAGACCAATCATGAAACTGACACTAACCCGCAACATCATGTCGCTTTTGCCGTTCCAAAAATTGCGCTCGAATAACCCCATCGCCACCATGATCACGCACATGACTAGCGTGAATACCAGCGCGCTCGGTGCGATTTCGTCAAATGTCGGTAACGATTCCTTAGCACCCAGAACTCCATACAATGCCCGGCCGAAATAGACCGACCAGAACAGATGGAGAGACTCGGCGATCAGCAAGGTTAGCAACGCGCGAGAAACATAGTGTCTGAATAACCGCATCATAAGATTGGAAGCTCGGAAATGATGAAATCGATTGATCCTAACCGTTTCAGAAAATTGGCAAATCACATACCATAATGGCGCACTAAACAACTTTATACAGCACCGAAACCCGATTAAATTCTACGTCAGATTCGTAGGGAGTTTTCTTAATGCTTGATCTTGCCACCACCCACATCGGCATCGTCGGTCTCGGTTATGTAGGACTTCCGCTAGCTATCGAATTCGGCAAGCATTTTCCGACGCTCGGCTTGGATATCAACGAAAAGCGCATTCGGGAACTCTTGAGCGGCACCGATAGCACGCTGGAGGTCACGCCCGAGGAGTTGCGGCAAGCCCGGCAATTGCGCTACACCCACTGCGCCGAGGATCTGACGGACTGCAACGCCTATATCGTCACGGTTCCCACACCGGTGGACGATTATAAACGCCCGGACTTCGGGCCGCTAATCGGCGCCAGCACCACTGTCGGCCGTCTGTTGAAAACGGGCGATGTGGTCATCTACGAGTCCACGGTCTATCCCGGCGCCACCGAGGAAGTTTGCGTGCCAATCTTGGAGCGGGAATCCGGGCTGCGGTTCAATCGGGATTTTTTTGCTGGCTACAGCCCAGAGCGCATTAACCCCGGCGACAAGGAACATCGAGTCACCACGATTCGCAAGATCACCGCCGGCTCCACCCCCGAAGTGGCGGAATTCGTGGACAACTTGTATCAGCGCATCATCACCGCTGGCACTCACAAGGCCTCCAGCATCCGCGTTGCGGAAGCCGCTAAGGTGATCGAAAACACCCAGCGCGATGTCAATATCGCGCTGATTAACGAACTGGCATTGCTGTTCGAACGACTGGGGATCGACACCGAGGAAGTGCTGTTGGCGGCCGGTTCCAAATGGAACTTTCTGCCATTTCGGCCGGGCCTGGTCGGGGGACACTGTATCGGGGTAGATCCCTACTACCTGACCCATAAAGCTCAGGAAATCGGTTACCATCCCGAAATGATCCTGGCTGGACGGCGCATCAACGATGGGATGGGCGCCTATGTGGTCCAGAGGGTGGTGAAACTGATGAACCAACGACGGATCGGCGTCATGGATGCCAACGTACTGGTTATGGGCCTGACCTTCAAGGAAAACTGCCCGGACCTGCGCAACACTCGGGTTGTGGACATCGTCAGGGAACTTCGGGACTACAACGTCCAGGTCGACGTCTACGATCCCTGGGTCGATGCCAATGAAGCGAGGCACGAATACGGTATCGAGCCAATCCAGGAACCGCTGGCAGGCCATTACGACGCCATCATTCTGGCGGTCGCCCATCATCAATTCCGAGCACTGGGCCCAGAACGCATTCGTCAATTCGGTAAGCCGAACGCGGTTCTCTTCGACGTGAAATACGTCCTGCCGGCCAATGCCGTTGACGGCCGACTGTAATTTATAGGATTGGGAGACAGAGTGAAAATTTTAGTCACGGGCAGCGCGGGTTTCATCGGTTCGACCCTGTCGTTGAGATTGCTGGAACGCGGGGACGAAGTCATCGGCTTCGATAACCTCAACGACTATTACGACGTTAACCTGAAGCGAGCACGGCTGGCCCGTCTACAGTCCCACCCCGGTTTTACCGACGTGCGAGCCAGCTTGGAAGACCGCGCGATCCTGACTGAAACGTTTACGAAACACCGTCCGCAACGGGTCGTGAACCTGGCCGCGCAAGCCGGAGTTCGCTATTCGATTCAGAATCCCCACGCCTATGTGGATTCCAACCTAGTCGGTTTCGTCAACGTACTCGAAGCCTGCCGTCACCACGAGATCGAGCATTTGGTGTATGCCTCGACCAGCTCGGTGTACGGCGCCAATACCAAGATGCCCTTCTCGGTGCATGACAACGTGGACCATCCGGTCAGCCTGTACGCGGCGACCAAGAAAGCCAACGAACTGATGGCGCACACCTACAGCCACTTGTACGGCCTGCCGACCACGGGTTTGCGCTTCTTCACCGTTTATGGCCCGTGGGGACGGCCGGACATGGCATTGTTTCTGTTCACCCGCAACATCCTGGCCGGCGAACCGATCAATGTGTTCAACTATGGCCATCACCGGCGGGATTTCACCTACATCGACGACATTGTCGAAGGCGTGATTCGGGCAATGGATCGAGTCGCCAAGCCGAACCCCGATTGGTCGAGTGACGCGCCGGATCCTGCCACCAGCCGTGCACCTTACCGGTTGTACAATATCGGTAGCCACCGGCCGATCGAACTGATGCGCTATATCGAAGTGTTAGAAAACTATCTGGGACGCAAGGCCATCAAAAACCTGCTGCCCCTGCAGGCCGGCGACGTGCCAGATACTTATGCGGACGTTGACGCGCTAACGCGCGATGTCGGCTATCGGCCCGCCACCTCCATTGAGGACGGGGTGGCCCGCTTCGTAAACTGGTACCGCGAGTATTATCGGGTGTAGCGTTCCTCCAGCCGCCGCCAAACGCAGGGCCCGCCGCTGCTCTTGTCCAAAAAGTTCAGATAGTCCGCGTGCGCCGCTGCTTCCTCGGCGTTGGCCTGGATCACTAGTAGCGGGGCGTGTTTTCGGGCCAGCCTCGTTTCCCGTACCTCGTTGTTTCTCAGCAGCTCGGAATTCGTCATTTCCGGCTCGAACATCGAGCTTTGCTGGCGGGTCATCGCTAGATAAACATCCGCCAGGATTTCCGCATCGAGCAGCGCGCCGTGCAGGGTGCGCTGGGAATTGTCGATGTTGTAGCGCTTACAGAGAGCGTCCAAGCTATTGCGTTGGCCGGGATGGCGCTGGCGAGCCAGTCGCAGAGTATCCTCGACCGCGCATAGCTGCTCAAGCACGACTTGACCTCGTCCGCACAACTGCAGTTCGTGGTTGAGAAACCCTAGATCAAACGGGGCATTGTGGATGATCAGTTCGGCATCCCGAACGAAATCCAGAAACGGGTCAGCGATGTCGGGAAAGCGCGGTTTATCGGCCAGGAAATCGTTAGTGATGCCGTGCACTCGGACCGCACCTTCGTCAATGGCACGGTCGGGTTGCAAATAGGTGTGGAACCGCCGGTCGGTCTGCCGGCGATTCACCAGTTCGATGCAGCCAATTTCGATAATCCGATGTCCCTGGGCAGGATCGAGGCCGGTCGTTTCGGTGTCGAGGACGATTTGACGTTCGGGCATTGCGATAGCTCGCTCAGATTGCGGTTGACTCGGACCGACGGATCGCTCGCCGGGCCAGTTGATCGACGCGCTCGTTTTCCAGATGGCCATCGTGGCCACGCACCCATTCCCATTCGACCTGATGGGCAGTCAAGGCTGCTTCCAGCCGTTGCCAGAGATCCACATTTTTGACGGGCTGACGGTCGGCAGTTTTCCAGCCGCGCCGTTTCCAGCCGGGTAACCACTCGGTGATGCCCTTCATGACATATTGACTATCGGTGCAAATCCGCACCCGCGCCGACCGTTTCAGCGCTTCCAAGCCGTTGATGACCGCCAGCAGTTCCATTCGGTTGTTAGTGGTGGCCGGATCACCGCCAGATAGTTCCCTTTCGTGTCCCTGATAGCGCAGCAACGCGCCCCAGCCGCCGGGACCGGGATTACCGGAGCAAGCACCATCGGTAAACAGCAAAACCCAATGATCCGTGTCATTCATGCTAGGTCGCCACCACGTCGCTATTCATCGCTTCCAGGTTCAATGCGGCAGCCAGCAACGCCTGGGTATAGGGATGTTGGGGGTTGGTGAACACCTGCCGGGCGGGGCCGGCCTCGACCACTCGGCCACTCTTCATCACCAGCAGGTGGTTGGCGAGCGCGCGCACGACTCGCAAATCGTGGCTGATGAACACATAGGTCAAGCGGTACCGGCGCTGCAATTCGCGCAACAAATCGACGATTTGCGCCTGTACCGATACGTCGAGCGCACTGGTTGGCTCGTCCAAAACCAGTAAGCGCGGTTGTAGAACCAAGGCACGAGCAATGGCGATGCGCTGGCGCTGGCCGCCGGAAAACTCGTGCGGATAACGATCCTGCATGGCGGAGTCCAGGCCGACTTCTTCCAGCGCTTGGGCAATACGGGCACGACGGGCGCTGCGATCCTTGGCAAGACCGTGCACCAGCAAACCCTCTTCTACGATCTCGCCTACCGACAGTCGGGGGCTGAGCGAGCCGAATGGATCCTGAAACACGATTTGCATGCCTTTGCGCAGCGGCCGCAGGGCTTTATTCGGCAAGCCGTCAATGCGCTGTCCGTCAAACCGGATCGCCCCTTCGCTGGACAACAATCGCAGCATGGCCAGCCCAAGCGTGGTTTTACCGGAACCGCTCTCGCCCACCACGCCGAGCGTTTGGCCTTCCCGCACGCTCGCGCTAACGCCATCCACTGCTCGGACGTGATCCACCACCCGCCCGAACACCCCACGCTTGAGCGGGAACCAGACTTTCAATTCCTCACTGGCCACTATTTCAGGCGCGTCGTCCATCTCGGGTGGCGGCTCGCCTTTCGGTTCGGCGGCCAACAACTGACGGGTATAGGGATGGTGGGGGTCGGTGAAAATTTCGGCGACCGTGCCGGTTTCCACTACTTCGCCAGCGCGCATCACACAGACCCGATCCGCCATCTTGCGGACGATGCCAAGATCGTGGGTGATGAACAGGATCGCCATGCCGAGCTTGGCCTGCAATTCCTTCAACAGCTTGAGAATCTGGGCCTGGATGGTGACATCGAGCGCGGTGGTTGGCTCATCGGCGATGAGGATGTCGGGTTCGTTGGCGAGCGCCATTGCGATCATCACCCGCTGCCGCTGACCGCCGGATAGCTCGTGCGGCAGGGCGTTCAACCGATGGGCGGCATCGGGCAGACCGACCAGCTCCAGCAATTCCAGGATTCGCATCCGCCGCTGCGCTCCGCTCAGACCCTTGTGCAGCGACAGCGTCTCGCCGACCTGCTTCTCGATGGAATGCAGGGGATTAAGCGAGGTCATCGGTTCCTGGAACACCATGGCGATCTGGTTGCCACGCACCTCGCGCAGCCGGTCCGGTGCTGCGCCCAGCAGTTCCTCGCCGCGCAGGCAGATGCTGCCACTGGGATGACGAGCGTGAGGATACGGTAGCAGTTGCAGGATCGACAGCGCCGACACCGATTTGCCAGAGCCGCTTTCCCCCACCAGTGCCAACGTCTCGCCGCGATTGAGGGTGAACGAGACCCCCTTGACTGCTGGCACCGGGCCGAAGAACACCGACAGATCGCGAATATCGAGCAGAGGAATGGTTGGGTTTGACTTGGATTTCATTATCGATCCTGTAATCGTATTCCCGCCAAGACTCCATTGATCCGGCCTGAATCGGCCGCGACGCTCGTCGATATCGACGATAAGACTTCCAACCGCGCGGCTCGCTCGGCTGCTGGCAATTGCCCAAGCGTCTCCACTGTCCGATAGAACATTGCGAAATCCCGTCCTTCCTGCTCGTACAAAGCCACAAACCCTGGAACCCAGCGATAATAGGTGCTGTTACCCGCCAACTTGGCATTATTGAGATCCTCGGCAACCCAACGGTCGTAACCGGAGTAACCGCCCCAGTCCCGCTTGAGTTCCCGGTATCGGTCGCGCATTTCCGTCAAAATTCGTTGTTTCTCCAACCGTTTTTCGGCATCCTCGCGGGAGGATCCGTACACCGTCGCTAGCCGGTCGCGAGTCGCCCCCACCAGCCGCAGAAACTCGTCGCGCCTGTGACGATCCACTCGATACGCCTCTCGCTCTTCTATTGCATCTGCTCGCTCCAGCCAGCGTTCCGCGCCCAACTGCCCGACGGCCGTCGCGAATGCTTCGTTGAACGCTGTGTCATCGGCGATGTAGAGGCGTTGGTGCGCCAGTTCGTGAAACATCAGTTCCGCCAGCCGCGCCGTGGACCAGTTGATGAACGTGTTCAACAGCGGATCGTCGAACCAGCCCAAGGTCGAATAAGCCGGAATGTCAGCGACGAAAACATCGTCTCCGGCCGTCCGCAGCTGGTCGGCCAACCGCCGCGCAGCCTCGTCATCGAAATAACCCCGATAGCTGAGACAACCCACCGCCAGATAACACCAGCGGCGAGGTTCCAGCGATAACTCCGGTGCGGCAAACACGTTTTTGACCGCGTAAGGCCGCCCGAGATCGGCGTAATCGTGGTAACTGCCGTTGCCCGGCAGCGCCAGTTCGACACTGGCGAACACGCGCAAAGCCCGCGCGGTTGCCAGCCGCCGCCGCAAAGCCGGGGCAGTCGCTGGATCGGTCAGCACGTCCACCACCGGCCGACGAGCCTCCAATAACTCCCACTGTCCCACCACCGCCTGCCGATAATAGTCGAGTTCAGCACAGCCAGACAGCACCAACCCGAGACTGTTCGCCGTCAAAAATATCCAAAAGAAGCGCCGCATCGTTCGCAAGACCGTCTAAGGTTATCATTCGGCGTGAATCGCCCAGCGAAAAATCCGCCAAACGTTCGATTACTCTTTGCCACCTAACATAACCGATGAACGTAAACACGATGGAAACTTATCTGGTCGGCGGCGCAGTGCGCGATGGATTGCTAGGTTTGCCGGTTAAAGAACGCGACTGGGTGGTGGTTGGGGCAACGCCGGCCGAGTTGCTGGCGCGCGGTTTCCATTCGGTTGGCAAGGAATTCCCGGTGTTCCTGCATCCCCAGACCCGCGAGGAATATGCCCTCGCCCGCACCGAACGCAAAACTGCGCCCGGCTATTATGGGTTCAACGTTCACGCCGAGCCTACCGTAACCTTGGAAGACGACCTGCGGCGCCGTGATCTCACCATCAACGCGATGGCCCGCGACGCTGAGGGCCGTTTGATCGATCCCTACCACGGTTGCCGGGATCTCGAAGACCGCTGGCTACGGCACGTCTCGCCTGCCTTCGCCGAGGATCCGGTACGGATCCTGCGGTTAGCTCGATTCAACGCTCGATATGCCGCGCTCGGCTTTCGAGTGGCGCCAGAGACGCTGGAATTGATGCGCGGCATGGTCGCTAGCGGCGAGGTGGATAGCCTGGTACCGGAACGGGTGTGGGCGGAAACCGTACGCGCCCTGGGTGAATCCCAACCGCGGCAATTTATCGAAACACTGCACGCTTGTGGGGCATTGGCGCGGATTTTCCCGGAGATCGACCGCTTGTTCGGGGTACCACAGCCGGCGGCTCACCATCCCGAGATCGATACCGGAACGCATACCTTGCTGGCGCTGGACCAAGCGGTACGGTTAAACACGGATGTGGTCACCCGCTTCGCGGTCCTCGTTCACGACTTGGGCAAAGGCGAAACTCCGGCAGCGGAATGGCCCCGGCATCTCGGTCACGAACAGCGCGGCGCCGACTTGGTGCGCGTGCTCTGTCAACGATTGCGGGTGCCTAATATGTACCGGGAACTGGGCGTGCTGACTGCCCGCTATCACACCTACTGCCATCGCGCTTTGGAGTTGCGCCCGAAAACGCTACTGAAGACTTTGCAAGGGCTAGACGCATTGCGCAAGCCACAGCGGTTTGAACAATTCCTGCTAGCCTGCGAGGCTGATGCGCGGGGCCGACTGGGCTTGGAAAACCGGGATTATAGGCAAGCGGATTTCATGCGCCAGATTTATCGGGCGGCAGCAGACATTCGGGCGCGGCCGTTAGTGGATCAGGGCCTGACCGGGTTGGCGCTAGCGGAGGTGCTACAACAAGAGAGGTTAGCGGCGATTACCACGGCAAAACAAACTTTCGAGGGCGCGACACGCGCCCTCTCGTAGCGTGGCAATGATCCGGCAACCCGGCATCGATTGTGCGCAGTACGGTTTAGGCAGAATCGTGCATGTGCTCCCGCTCGGGATTCAGCAACGCGGCAGCAAGTTTATGGACACCTTCTGCTTCGGCGCACTCCGAAATCTCTTCCCACGGTGCACCGCGATCGATGGCGGCAGCAGTTTTGCTATCGTTGGGTAATCGCGTGCGAAAGTTTTGGATGAACGCTTGGGTGGCTACGGTGGGATCGGTAGCAGCTTCGGGATTTTCCCGAAGTGCTTCCTGCTGCGCCTCGAACAAGATCGTCACGATTTCGTGAAGACCTTCCGCCTGTGCAAGGTTGGAAATGTCCGCCAAACTGGCGCCACGATCGATGGCGACAGCGGTTTTGCTGTGGTCGGGTAAATCCTCTCGAAACGACTGGAGAATGTCAGCGATGGTTTTCGTTTCCATGTGAGGTACTCCTCGCCATTGGAGAAAACGACGTGTTAGCTTTTCGTGGCCTCCCGGTTTAGGAAGCTTGGAACGGTAGCTTCAGCGGCACGAACGGTTTTGGTCGCCGGGCCGCGCACCAGAATCGCTGGAAAACATCAATCCGACGCTCGTTTTGAAAGCATCGAACTTGAGTGGGCACCACGAAAATCACTCTTCACTATGCCTGCCGAAGCATAGCAACGGCCTTCGCGGCATCTTCGGCAGCATCGAGGCCGATATACATGATGAACCGGGCTCCAATCACGCCCGCCGAGAAACCTCGCAGGTTGATGCTCGCCGCAGCCAGGAGCGATGTCAGTTCGGCGGCAATTCCCGGCCTATTTTCGCCCTCGACACATACCGAATACACTCTCCCGGTCGGATTGAACCCCAAAGTGGCAGCAGCTTCGAGTTCTGCATCGCCCCGGAGCGGGGTGACAAACACCACCGATTTGCCGGGTACTTCAGGGGTCCGCCGAGCGAGGATGAAGTTGAGATCGGCGCCAGCTTCCCGCAGACTGGTCAGAATATTCGCTAAGCTGCCAGGCTTATCGTCAATGCTCGCGGCCCATATTTCGACGCGTTCGACTACCAAATCCATAATTGCTCTCCTCGTCGTGTAAATGGTTGCGATTTCCTTGCCTCAACTCCGCGATACTTTCGAGTTGAAACAAGGGCCTAAAAGCGAGCCACTCGGATGATAGGCCAGATACCGAAGAGTGCCCGCCAAATTAGATGGATGTGGGACGGGACATACCGCTTGAACCGACCCCCCTCCCCCTAGAGGAAGGGAAACAGACAATCGGCTATGGAGGGGGGTGACGCAAGGGATGAACGGTTGCCCGTGGAGGAGAATGGTGGCCCTGCTAGGCTTCGTGCCTCACGCTGACTTTGAGCCTGGCACGATACTCCAGCACTTGACCATCATCGCTCAGGTTGACATCGAGCCGGCCCACTTCGGCTACCCGAAGATGGCGTATCGATTTTGCGGCTTCCATGATCGCGTTCTTCGCCGCATCTTCCCAACCGTTTGGGCTACTTCCAATGATTTCGATAATCTTGTACGCGCTCATTTGCTCCTCCTTTTTGAACCGACCGACGTGAATGGCGAGCTTTAATGAGGCTAACTGCGTGAGAATCTCGATTCCCACAATGATTATTTAGCTTGCTTATAACCTTAATTCAAGGATGGCATTTTAATTTTTTCCGTAAGCGGTACCACATCGACAGCAAGGACATGTCTTATCGGGGATTATGACCAATCAACGCGAAAGGGCGCGCGATGCGCGCCCTTTGTTAGAAGGCGATCCAGCAATTAAGTATTGATCTTGTGCAAAGCGCGGCCGTGAACGGAGAGTGCCGCCTCGTGCATGGCCTCGTACAGGGTCGGATGACCATGAATGGTCCGGGCCAAATCCTCGCTGCTGGCGTGGAACTCCATCGCCAGCACCGCCTCTTGGACCAGTTCGGAGGCGAAGGGGCCGATGATGTGGCAACCGAGTAGGATATCCGTTTCAGCGTGGGCTAGAATCTTGACCATGCCCGTGGCGGCATCCATCGCCTTGGCGCGACCATTGGCGCTAAATGGGAAGCTACCGACCTTGTAGGGAATACCACCCGCCTTCAATGCCTGTTCGGTCTTGCCGACCCAGGCGATTTCGGGATTGGTGTAGATCACCCACGGAATAGCGTCGTAGTTCAGGTGACCGTGCTGGCCGGCGATGTTCTCGGCCACCATAATGCCTTCCTCGGACCCTTTGTGTGCCAGCATCGGCCCACGCACCACGTCGCCGATAGCGTACACCCCGGGCAAATTAGCCTCGCATTTGTCATCGACGTGGATGTAGCCACGCTCATCGAACAGCAACCCAGCCTCGGGCGCGGCGACGTTGTCGGTGTTGGGCCGGCGACCGACCGAGACCAGCAGTTTCTTGACCGTGATCTGATGCTCGCCGTCCTGATCCTTGAAGGACACCTCGACGCCATCATCGATCTTGCGGGTCGCGGTGACGCGAGTGCCGAGCCGGATATCCAATCCTTGCTTCTTGAATTGCCGCAACGCGTCGCGAGCGATCTGCTGATCCGCCAGCGCCAGAAAATCCTCAACCGCTTCCAGCATGATGACCTTGGCGCCCATTCGATTCCACACACTGCCCAACTCCAGGCCGATCACGCCAGCGCCGATCACGCCGAGCGTCTCGGGTACTTCGCGGAAATTCAGAGCACCCGTCGAATCGACGATCAATCCCTCGGCGTTATCCACCGGCGCAGCACCGATGTCGATCGGTTCGGAGCCGGTAGCGATAATCACGTTATCGGCGCTCACCACATCCACCGAGCCGTCACGATGGGTGATTTCCACCTGCCGGTCAGCCAGCAGCTTACCGTGGCCTTGTAACCACTCGACGCCGTTGGCCTTGAACAGCGCGCTGATGCCGTTGGTCAGTTGCAGCACGATATCTTCCTTGCGGGCCATCATCTTGTCGAGGTCCAAGCGAACGCCCTCGACGTGGATGCCGTGCGCGTCCAGTCCTTCCCGCAGGTGGTAATACTGCTCGGAGGATTCGAGCAGGGTTTTGGATGGGATGCAGCCCACGTTCAAGCAAGTGCCGCCCAGGGCAGGATCGCCCTTGAAATTGATCCACTTTTCCACGCAGGCCGTTTCCAGTCCGAGCTGCGCACACCGGATCGCCGCCACGTAGCCGGCGGGACCGCCGCCGATGACGACCACATCATAAGTCTTGGCCATGCTTGCCCCTTGAATCGTCTGTGAGTAAACCGAAGCTTTCCTCGCCCGCGGGCGGGAGACAAATCGCAAGGACGAGGGTCGTCGCCGCAAGGTCAACCCTCTCCCGCCCTAGCCTCTCCTCCGCGCTCGGCGGAGGAGGATTTCCATCATCATGCCGCTGCGACACCCAAACGTCGCAGCACCTGCACCTAGACTTGCAACACCAGGCGGGCTGGATCCTCGATGCATTCCTTGACGGTAACCAGGAACGTCACCGCCTCGCGGCCATCGATGATCCGATGATCGTAGGAATGCGCCACGTACATCATCGGCCGGATCACCACTTGGCCATTCTCCGCCACCGGCCGGTCCTTAGTGGCGTGCATCCCGAGAATGCCGCTTTGCGGCGGATTGAGGATGGGCGTGGACATCAGCGAACCGAACACACCGCCATTGGTGATGGTAAAGGTGCCACCGGTCATGTCCTCAACCGTCAGGGTACCCTCCTTGGCCTTCTTACCGAATTCACCGATGGTTTTCTCGATATCGGCCAGACTCATCTGATCAGCATCGCGCAGAATCGGGACCACCAAGCCGCGCGGCGAGGATACCGCAATGCCAATATCGTAGTAACCGTGATAGATGATGTCGTTACCGTCGATGGAGCCGTTCACCGCTGGATAACGTTTGAGCGCTTCGATCACTGCTTTGACGAAGAAGCCCATGAAACCCAGCCGCACGCCATACTTTTTCTCGAACTCGTCTTTGTAGCGGTTGCGCAGATCCATCACCGGCTTCATGTTGATCTCGTTGAACGTGGTCAACATGGCGGTACTGTTCTTGGCCATCAACAGCCGTTCGGCGATGCGGGCGCGCAGCCGGGTCATCGGCACTCGCTGCTCTAAACGGCCAAACGTGTCGGGAGGTAGCGGCGCAGTGGTGGTGGTGGCCATTGAGACCGGCGACGGCGACGAGATTGGAGTCGCGGCCTTGGCGACGACTGGAATGGAGATGGGCTTGGCCTGTTGCCGTCCTTCGAGGAAGGCCAGCACGTCGGCCTTGGTGACCCGACCACTTCGGCCAGACCCCGGAATTTTGGCAACGTCCAGGCCGTGCTCAACGGCCAACCGGCGTACCGCCGGACTCAAACCTTCCAGATCGACTTCAACCGCTGGGGCCGAGGTCGGAGTTGGTATCGATGCAGCCGGCGGCGCCGGCGTGGGCGATGCTCCCTCGGTGGCAGCCCCTTCTTCCAAAGTCGCGATCACATCGCCGGTGGCGACGGTTTCACCTTCCTGGCGCAGAATCGAGCCGAGCACGCCATCGGCGGGGGCAGGGATATCCAAAACGACCTTGTCGGTTTCCAAATCCACGAGATTCTCGCCCCGCTTGACCGCCTCCCCCGGTTTCTTCTTCCAGTTGACGAGGGTGCCGTCGGAGACGGATTCGGGCAAGGTGGGGACTTTCACTTCGATGGTCATATTAGTTGTTCTCTCCGGTTCCGGATCGTTGTTCGGTCTGGGTCACGGGGTTATTGGCCCAGGGCCTCGTTGACGAGTTTTTGTTGCTGTTCGACGTGGACGCTGTGGTAGCCCGTGCCCGGCGACGCCGAATGCGGCCGGCCGGCGTAGCGGGTTTTGAGGGGCGACGGCAAATTCCGATCCAGGTGATGAACGCTTTCGAACCAAGCACCTTGATTCATGGGTTCCTCCTGACACCAGACCAGATCGGTGAGGTGAGGATAGCGAGCCACCTGGGCGTTATAAAGCTTCTGTGGGAACGGATAGAGCTGCTCGATGCGAACAAGGGCTACATGATCCAGTTTCCGTTCCCGCCGGGCCTCCAGCAAATCGTAGTAGACCTTACCGCTACAGAACACCAAGCGAGTAATCGCGGCCGGATCGTGCGGATCGATCTCCGGAATGACCTCCTGGAAATGACCTTCGGTCAGGTCTTCCAGGCTGTTTACCGCCAGCCGATGGCGCAGCAGGCTCTTGGGGCTCATCACCACCAACGGCTTGCGGAAGCCCCGTTTCATCTGGCGACGCAGCATGTGGAAGCATTGGGCCGGAGTCGAAGGCACCACGACCTGGATGTTCTGCTCGGCGCATAATTGCAGGTAGCGTTCCAGTCGGGCCGAGGAATGCTCGGGACCCTGACCTTCGAAGCCATGCGGCAACAGCATCACCAATCCACACCGCCGATCCCACTTGGTTTGGCCGGAGGTGATAAATTGGTCGATCACCACTTGCGCGCCGTTGGCGAAATCGCCAAACTGCCCTTCCCAGATGACGAGGCCACCGGGTTCGGCGGTGGCGAAGCCGTACTCGAAACCGAGTACGGCTTCTTCCGACAGGATGGAGTCGATGACGATGAAGCTCGGCTGGTTGGGGTGAAGGTGCATCAACGGAACGTAGCTGGTCCCATCCTTCTGGTTGTGCAGCACCACATGACGGTGGAAGAAGGTACCGCGCCCGCAATCCTGGCCGGAAATCCGCACCTGATAGCCTTCCTCCAACAGGGCGGCATAGGCCATGTTTTCGGCGAAACCCCAGTCCAGTGGCAACGCACCCGCCGCCATCTTGCGCCGGTCGTCCATGATTTTGGCGACGCGAGGATGCATCTCGAACCCTTCCGGTATCCGCAACAGGCGCTCGGACAGATCGCGAATAGTCGCCAGTGGGACGGCGGTAGGTGCCGGCGCGTCCCAGTCCTCGTTCAAGTACAGGGTCCAGTCGATGGAGTGCGGTCCCTTGACGTGCGGTAACGTGGGTCGCGACACTTGCCGGCCCTCGTCGAGATCGGCACGGTATTGCACTTGCATGTCCTGGAAATTCTGATCGGTGATCACACCCTCGGCGATCAGCTTCTCGGCATACAGGGTGGCGGTGGTCTTCCGCGCCCGGATCTTCTTGTACATCATCGGCTGGGTGGCCGCTGGCTCGTCGGCCTCGTTGTGGCCCAGCCGGCGGTAGCAGATCATGTCGATGACCACATCCTTGTTGAAAGTCATCCGGTACTCGATCGCCAGTTGCGTGACGAACAGCACCGCCTCGGGATCGTCGCCGTTGACGTGAAAAATCGGCGCCTGGACCATTTTGGCCACGTCGGTGCAGTACAGCGCCGAACGGGTATCCAGCGGGTTGCTGGTGGTGAAACCGATCTGGTTGTTGATGACGATGTGGATGGTGCCGCCGGTGCGGTAGCCACGCACCTGCGAAAACTGGAAGGTTTCCATGTTCACGCCCTGACCGGCGAAGGCGGCATCACCATGGATCAGCACCGGCATGACCGTATTGAAGGGCGGCGTTTCCGCGCCCGGTTCCCGCCGTCGCTCCATGCGGGCGCGCACCGAACCCTCGACCACCGGATTGACGATTTCCAGATGCGAGGGGTTGAACGCCAGAGCCAGATGCACCCGCCCCCCTGGCGTTTCCACGTCGGAAGAGAAGCCCATGTGATACTTTACGTCGCCGGCGCTGCCAACCCGACGCTTGCCTTCGAATTCCTGGAACAGTTCGTTGGGCGATTTGCCGATGATGTTGACCAGCACGTTCAGGCGGCCGCGGTGGGCCATGCCGATGACGATTTCTTGTACACCCTGGGCGCCAGCTTGCTGCACCAGTTCATCCATCATCGGGATCAGACTCTCGCCGCCTTCCAACGAGAAACGTTTCTGGCCGACGTAACGAGTGTGCAGGTAACGCTCCAAACCCTCCGCTGCCACCAGCCAGTGCAGTAGTTCCTTACGCTGCGCCGAATCGAGTTCCAACCGGGCGCGCTGGCCTTCCAGCCGCTTTTGGATCCAGCGCTTTTCGGCCGTTTCATTGATATGCATGTACTCGGAGCCGATCGTGCCGACATAGACCTCGCGAATTAAGGCCATGATCTCGCGCAAGGTCCACTGCGAAGGCGCCATCAGTGAGCCGGTATTAAACGCGGTGTCCATATCGGCTTCGCTAAGGCCGTGATAGCCCGGATCGAGTTCCGGCACTGGTGGCCGTTCGCGCAGGCGCAACGGATCGAGATCGGCGGCCTTGTGGCCCCGGGTACGATACGCATTGACGATGCGTAGCACCGACGCCTGCTTTTCGGCCGCTTCGGGACTGAGAGCCTGGGCACGGCCAGCTTGCGGTTGCGGTGCCAGTCGAGCGAAGGAATCACGGATTGGGCCATGCGCCACGTCCCGAGCGCCTAGATTTTGGGTCTGCAGGTCGCGGAAATAGTGCCGCCAATTTTCGCTGACCGATTCGGGATCGCTTAGAAAGCTTTCGTACAGGTCTTCTATGAAAGCCGCGTTGCCGCCGAACAGGGGCGAACTTTGGCGAAATTGCTCGATGAGTGTGCTCATTGGCGATTCTCGACTCCCAGTGTTAAAGGGTTCTCGGGAACGTACCGATCGGGAAGGTTCGTTCCAGGATCGTTATAAAGCGCAGTGGCCTGCGTACGGAGCCGTCTCCCGGGACGGGCACGATAGCGGTGCTCCAACCGAGCCAAGGTGGAGGGAGGATGCCCGGTAGTGGCGAAGCGATGGACACTGCGCCGGCCAAATCAATATCGCTTTCTCGGTAGCAGCCACCCGGATATGACCATCTAGCCTGCAAGCCGCTCTCCTCCTCAAAGAGGGCGGATGGCGAATCGCGCCAGAGAGGCATCGTGGCGATACTTGCCCAAGATGGGGGTTCGGTGGTTTAAGGTGGGGTGTTATTATACCCACGGCTTGCGCGCGGATAAACCTGCCATTGCCTGTTTTAATTCACGCCTTGTCCACCAGGACGAAATACTCGGTTTTTGCCAGAATTTTAGGCATGTAGCCCCAGTGGGCGGTGAAAAATCGTTCTATTTTTTGCCATGGGAAAGGGTCTGCTGTACATTACCTTGGCAATGGCATTCTCTACTTCGATGCCAGCGGTGTGGCGGGCTATTTTCCGGTGAGTTCCGCCCATTATGGGTTTGTTCCATTTAGGAGGGAATCGCAATGGCTGCTACCAACCCTCTCGCGCAGGAAATGCCGGCGTCTGCTCAGGCCATCGAAGGCGAACCCTACATGGGCGACGTTCAATTAGCTCACTTCCGCAAGATCCTGCTGGATTGGAAAGAGAGCCTGGTACAAGAGGTAGGCCGTACCGTCAATCACATGCAGGATGAATCGGCCACCTTCCCCGATCCGAATGATCGCGCCACCCAAGAGGAAGAATTCAGCCTAGAGCTGCGCACCCGCGACCGGGAACGCAAGTTGCTCAAGAAAATCAACGAGGCCATGGCCTTGATTGACAGCGGCGACTACGGCTATTGCGAAGCCTGCGGTGTGGAAATCGGGTTGCCGCGAATGCTGGCCCGCCCGACCGCCACCTTGTGCATTGACTGCAAAATGCTGGAAGAAATCCGCGAAAAGCAAGGCAATCACTAGCGGCTAACCTCATCCATCTTCGCGCCATCGGATCCTTGATCGCATCGTGATGGCCGATTTCCTTATCGACCCCCTGGCCAAATCGCAGGGCGGGGTTTGTGGTCGTTTTGCGCCTTCCCCAACCGGCCCTCTGCATTTCGGATCACTGGTCGCCGCACTGGGCAGCTTCCTGGAGGCACGCCGGCAAGGTGGCAAATGGCGAGTCCGTATCGAAGATGTGGACGTGCCCCGCGCTCGACCGGGTGCGGCCGATGCGATCTTACGGGCACTGGAGCGTTACGAGCTATGCTGGGATGGTCCCGTGCTCTACCAAAGTCGGCGGACGGATGCCTATCGGACGGCACTGGAGTGTTTGCAAAACGCCGGATTCGCCTATCCCTGCACTTGCAGCCGACGAGAGCTCGCCAGTTGCTTACGCGGTAAGGATGGCAGCCCGATCTATCCCGGCCGCTGCCGCAATCGCGTTAGCCATCCCGACCGACCGGCGGCCATTCGCCTGTGCGTCGATGATACACCGCTGACATTTCACGATGCCGTGCAAGGTGAATACCGACAGTGTCTGGCGAGTGAAGTCGGCGATTTCGTGATTCGTCGCGCCGACGGCTTGTTTGCGTACCAGTTGGCCGTCGTGGTAGACGATGCCGCTCAGGGTATCACCCAAGTGGTGCGCGGCGGCGATTTGCTGGACTCAACACCTCGGCAAATCTATCTGCAAAAACTGCTCAATGTCCCCACCCCGCAATACGCCCATCTTCCGGTGGCGATGGACCGATCCGGCCATAAACTCAGTAAGCAGACCAGCGCCACGCCGCTCGATCTCGAAAATCCGGCGCCGGCATTGTGGGCCGCCCTGGATTTCCTGGGACAATCCCCCCCACCCACTTTGCGACGGGAACCGCCGGCGACGATCCTCGCTTGGGCGCGCGCATGCTGGCGGCTGGCTAGCGTACCGACAGCTCCGTCCCGCTACTGGGAAACCTCACTGACGGCAGCATCAACCCGACCGAATGGATCGAGTCAGCGCCCCGAACCATAGACAAGTCTAAGACCTTGGACTAGAAAATAGTGAATCAGAATCGGACGCGGATGCGAACGCCACCGCTGCCTCATTCAAATTGATCCCGCACAACACAACCACCACCCTAGGAGAATCACGGTAATGTCCGACGTCAAGGTCTATCCCGTTCCTGCCGAAGTTGCCGCCCATGCTTGGATCAACAACGACCAATACCTCGCGATGTATCAACGCTCGGTCGACGATCCCGAAGGTTTCTGGGCGGAGCAGGCTGATCAGCTCGTCACTTGGTTCAAGCGTTGGGACAAGGTCTTGGACTGGGACTTCACCAAGGGCCACATCCGCTGGTTCGATGGTGCCAAGCTCAACGTCAGCTATAACTGCCTGGATCGTCATCTGGAGACCCGAGGCGATCAAGTCGCCATCATCTGGGAAGGCGATAACCCATCCGAAGACAAGAAACTTACCTATCGCGAACTGTACGAAGACGTTTGCAAGTTTTCAAATGCTCTCAAAGACTTGGGCGTGAAGAAGGGCGATCGCGTTTGCATCTACATGCCGATGATCCCTGAAACGGCGGTCGCCATGCTGGCCTGCACCCGCATCGGGGCCGTCCATTCCATCGTATTCGGCGGCTTTTCGCCGGATTCCTTGAAGGATCGCATCGTCGACGCCACCTGCAACGTGGTCATCACCTCCGACGAAGGGATGCGCGGCGGGCGCAAGGTGCCGATGAAGGCCAACGCAGACAAAGCGCTGCAAAGCACGCCCAGCGTGCAGAAGATGGTGGTGGTCAAGCGGACCGGCAGCAACGTCGCCTGGGTCGAAGGTCGCGACGTGTGGTATCACGACATCATGGCTACAGCCAGCGCCGATTGTCCGCCGGAGCACATGGATGCCGAGGATCCGCTGTTCATCCTCTACACCTCCGGTTCCACCGGCAAGCCCAAGGGCGTGTTGCACACCACCGGTGGTTATCTACTGCACACGGCAATCACCCACAAGTACATCTTCGACTATCACGATGGCGATATCTATTGGTGCACCGCCGACGTGGGTTGGGTAACCGGCCATTCCTACATCGTCTACGGCCCGTTGGCCAACGGTGCCACGTCCATCATGTTCGAAGGGATCCCAACCTATCCGAACGTCAGCCGGTTTTGGGAAGTGGTGGACAAGCATCAGGTCAACATCTTCTACACCGCCCCGACCGCGATCCGCTCGCTGATGCGCGAGGGCGAGGAGCCGGTCAAGCGGACTTCCCGCAAGAGCTTGCGGCTGTTGGGATCGGTCGGCGAACCGATCAACCCCGAAGCCTGGGAGTGGTACTACCAAAATGTCGGCGAAGGGCGCTGCCCGATCGTCGACACCTGGTGGCAAACCGAGACCGGCGGCATCCTGATCACCCCGCTACCGGGGGCTACCGCCCTGAAACCCGGTTCTGCTACCCGGCCCTTCTTCGGCGTGTGTCCGGCGCTGGTCGACGCCGAAGGTCAGTTCCTGGAAGGCCCCACCGACGGCAACTTGGTTATCACCCGGCCATGGCCGGGCATAATGCGCACTGTCTATGGCGATCATCAACGCTTCATCGAGACCTATTTCTCGATGTACAAGGGTCTGTACTTCACCGGCGACGGCGCGCGGCGCGACGAGGACGGCTATTACTGGATCACCGGCCGCGTGGACGACGTGATCAATGTCTCCGGCCACCGCATGGGCACCGCCGAGGTCGAATCGGCGCTGGTGCTGCATCCAGCGGTCGCCGAGGCGGCGGTGGTCGGTTACCCGCACGACCTCAAGGGCCAGGGCATTTACGCCTACGTGACCCTGAAGGTCGGCGTCGAACCGACCGAGGAGCTGCGCAAGGAGTTGGTTGCCCACGTCCGCAAGGAAATCGGCCCCATCGCGTCGCCCGACGTGCTGCAATGGGCGCCCGGTCTGCCCAAGACTCGCTCTGGCAAGATCATGCGCCGTATCCTGCGCAAGATCGCCGCCAACGAAGTGGATCAATTGGGTGATACCTCGACGCTGGCCGATCCGAACGTGGTCACTGATCTAGTCGATAACCGCGCGGTCAAGTGACCGGCGTTGCGACCCTCACCATAGCCTGATACTGAGCCCGGCCTTTTCCCCGTGAAGGCCGGGTTTTTTAGTCGATTTTTACAGTATCGAGCTGGAGAAAGATCCGCTCGTACCGGTCTCGTCGATCCACGCCGTCACCAACCGTGCTGGCGTAATGTCGAAATACACATTCCTGACAGTGACGCCCGGCCAGCCCGGTACGCCGAGTTCAGCCGGTGCCATTTCTTCCAGTTCCGGCGGCGGATCGCTCGCGGCGCGCTGCTTGAAACTCTCGCAGCAGACCTGGAATGGAACGCCCTGCTCCCGCGCTACCAGCGCCAGCGGATAAGTGCCGACTTTATTGACAACCGACCCATCCGCCAGCACGCTATCGGCCCCGACCAGCACCGTATCGGCTTGGGCGACGAATAACCCCATCTGGGCGTCAGTGATGTAAAGGGTCGGCACTCCCCACGCTGCCAACTGTTCTGCCAACCGGCGTCCTTCCGCTAGCGGTCGCGATTCGGTGACGATCATTCGCAAACCTTGATTTCTCAGCAACCGACACACTGCGAGCACGGTCGAGCTGTAGCTGTGAGTCATCACGGTCCGACCGGCGCCGAGCCAGTGGGCGGCATGGGTAGCGCAATCGACGACCGCTTGCCGCGAAGCAGCGATCAGGGTTTCGGCCGCTTCGGCCGCCCGCTCGCGGGTAGCGGCCAGATCCAAATCAGCGTCGATGATGAATGCGTCTTTCCAACGGCGCAGCAAATTCCGAATGGGCGTCATGCTAGGCCGAGTCTCCGCCAGGTTTCTGGACAGCCACAACAGCCGTTCCCGCAGCTCCGTTGGATGTTCGGCAACCTGCTCACGGGCAGCCTGCGCCAGGATCATCAGACAGCGCCGCGCCAACTCGCTCGCGCCGCGAACCCGATCATCGCGAATTTCCGCAATTTCGTGGTTGAATTCCGTGAGGCTCATTGTCCAAAATTCTAAAAACGACGAAGCGATAATTTTAACAGCGATAATTTTAACGTTGACTACCCCCACCCCTCATCCCGCTTTCAGGAGGAGACCGACCATGAGCGACGTCGATCCGATCATCGGCAATTGGTATCGCAACGAGGAAACCGGCAACGACTTCGAGGTCGTCGCACTCGACGAGGACGCTCAGACCATCGAAATCCAGTACTTCGATGGCGAGCTGGAGGAACTGGATCTGGATGCCTGGTACGAGCTGCCGCTGGAAGCGATCGAACCCCCCGAGGATTGGTCCGGTCCCTTCGATGAGATGGAAACGGACGATCTCGGCTACGACGAGGAAGAACTCAGCGACGAGGACGATCTGCTGGCCGACCACGACGAGGATTAAACGAGGATCCCTCAGTAAAGACCAAGCAAGGGCCGGGCCATTTAAGATAGAAGCCATGCTGGGTTAGAAACGGCTCATCACACTGGAGCGGTTGGATGTTATCGTAGACGTCGGCTGGAGCCCGATTAGCGAGCGACTGGTGCGGACGTTCGGTGTTGTAGAATCGAAAGTCAGCCGGCTAGTCCGGCCAGCGCCTCGCGCAGGCTTTAATTAAAAGGTGGCGTGGCATCGCTATGAGATGCGCCAAAAACAGCATGTCCTTCCTCACCACCGTCCAAATCAGATGCCTCGCCTTCTGGCTTAATATCTCGTGACGACACTATCTAGCTTCACCATGGTGCAGACGATGGGGGATAACTATGATTTTTTATCGCTTTAAATCTTTCGCCACAGTCATTGTTATCATCGCGAGCATTATCGCCACTTCGCCGATTCTAGCTGGTGATATCGTCCTCACGCTGGAAGAACCCACTGACAATATCACCTATTCCGGCGTGGCGAATATTCGGGGTTGGGTCGTCGGATCAGTGGGAATCGAACGGGTCGAACTATACGTGGACGGCGTGTTCGAAACTGATATTCCCTCTGGCGGGCTTCGTCTTGATGTCAGCGACATGTTCCCCAATTACCCGGACTCGTCCAAATCCGGTTTTTCGATGGCGTTCAATTACTCGCATCTGACAGCGGGTCAACATACCGTACTGATTCAGGCCATCGATAAGTCGGGCGTCTCCAAGGATGTATCGGCCGCATTCAACATAGCCCGTTTCGATAGCTCCTTTATTTCCGATCCCACGAAGGTCAGCCTCAACGGCGCGACCATTAGCCACGACAACCAATCTATCATCACCATCAACAACCTAACCGCCGACGGTAAAACCTATGATATTCGTCTCGATTGGCGCACTGCCATGCAAGGCTACGCCATAACCCGGATTGCGCCGACTGGCAACCCAACCCCAGCCACAGATTTTTCAGGCACTTATCAATACAGCATTTCCTTGCTGATCAACACCTGTCCCGTTCAGGTGGAAAATAATATCTTTGATACTTTGACTCTCGCTCAGAACGGAACCCAACTAACCGGAACAGATACCCATACTCTCTCACCACTCTCGGGTACAATCGATGCGCAGGGTAATTTCTCTTTTACGTCAAAGACTCAACTCGACAATCACCCCTGTAAGCTGGAACTGAACAACCGCACTACTGGAAACCTGATCAGCGAAACCATTTTCGTTGCCACCCTTTCCGTTACCACAGCTATCGAAACAAGTAGCGATTGTCCCAAGTCGATCGAATGTACCGTTCAATACCAAGGTACGATCAAGAAAAAGTGAGCGTCGCCAGATCGATTAGTCCGCCTTTTCCGGAACGGCGGGCGGCACCCATCGCTCCCACCTTCCATCCGTTCTCGCTCGCTCACCGTTCCCGTCGCGCTCGGGCGAAGGCCTCTGCTAGGGTGCCCAGGCGAACGTCCGGCTGCTTCTGGCTTTCCCTCCGGGCAGGTGGGTTTGGCTGCGGTGCTTTTTGTCCCTGCCCGCTCGTCGGTCGCTGTGTGGAAGCTGCTTGCCGGTTGGAAGTATCGGTTGCGGGCTCGCTCAGCCGTAGAGTCAATGCGATGCGCTGCCGTTTCAGATCCACCTCTAGCACTTTGACCTTCACCACCTGACCGACTTTGACCACCTCGCGAGGATCTTTGACGAAACGGTCCGCCAGCGCCGAAATATGCACCAGCCCATCTTGATGCACGCCGATATCGACGAAAGCGCCGAAGTTGGCGACGTTGGTGACCACGCCCTCCAGCACCATCCCCGGTTGTAAATCCGCCAGTTTCTCCACGCCCTCCTTGAAGGCGGCGGTTTTGAATTCGGGTCTGGGATCGCGACCCGGTTTTTCCAGTTCCGCCAAAATATCCCGTACCGTTGGCAAGCCGAAGCGCTGATCGGTAAAACCAGCCGGCTCAAGGGTTTTCAGGAACGCTGTATTGCCCAGCACTTCGTGCAGGCCACGACCGCTGGCGGCGAGGATGCGCTCAATTACTGGATAGGCTTCCGGATGGACGGCGGAACGATCTAGCGGGTTGTCACCGTTGGCGATCCGTAGGAAACCAGCCGCCTGCTCGTAAGTTTTTTCGCCCATTCGCGCAACGTTCAATAACTGCTCGCGCCGTCGAAACGGGCCGTTGGCGTCGCGAAATTCGACGATGTTGCGGGCCAGCGTCGCATTCAGTCCGGCAACTCGCGCTAGCAGCGGCGCGGAGGCGGTGTTCGCATCCACGCCGACCGCGTTCACGCAATCCTCGACCACCGCATCCAGCATCCGCGCCAGCCGGGTTTGGCCGACATCGTGCTGGTATTGGCCAACCCCGATGGCTTTGGGTTCGATTTTGACCAGCTCGGCCAGCGGATCCTGCAAGCGGCGCGCAATGGACACTGCACCGCGCAACGACACGTCGAGCTCAGGAAATTCCCGCGCCGCCAGCTCCGAGGCGGAGTAGACCGAGGCACCCGCTTCGGACACTACCAGCTTATGCAGACCGAGTTCGGGATGGCGCTTGATGAGCTCAGTGGCCAATCGATCCGTTTCGCGTGACGCGGTGCCATTGCCGATGCTGAGCAACTCTACCCGATGTCGGTGGCATAATTCGGCGAGGATACGCAGGCTCTCATCCCACTGGTTACGCGGGGGATGCGGGTAGACAGTGGCGGTCTCCAACAGTTTGCCCGTGGCGTCCACCACCGCAACCTTAACGCCGGTGCGTAGGCCGGGGTCAAGTCCCAGTGTAGGCCGAGTGCCGGCGGGTGCGGCCAGCAACAAATCGCGCAGATTACGGGCGAATACTCGGATCGCTTCTTCTTCGGCGGCTTCGCGCAAGCGTTGTTTCAGTTCAGTCTCCAGATGCGGCAGTAATTTGACTTTCCAGGCCCAGCGCACGGTTTCCCGCAGCCACGGATCAGCGGGCCGGCCCGTGTCGCGAATCTGGAAATGAGCGGCAACCAGCCGCTCACCGGGATCGGGATCGGTCGAAGTGGGATCACCGATTTCCAAATTCAGTTGCAGCATACCTTCGTTACGGCCCCGGAACAGCGCTAGCGCACGGTGAGAGGGAATTTGGCGGATCGCTTCCCGGTAATCGAAATAGTCGCGGAACTTCGCGCCTTCCTCTGCCTTGCCCTCGACTAGTTGCGAATGCAGCACGGCGTTATCCCATAGATACTCGCGCAACCGTGCTAACAGTTCGGCGGTTTCGGCGAATTCTTCCATCAGGATTTGCCGCGCGCCATCCAAAGCAGCCTTCACATCGGGCACGCCGCGTTCCGTATCGACGAACGCGATGGCGGTTTGTTCGGGCATCTGCTTAGGATCATTCAGCAAGCCGTGGGCGAGCGGCGCGAGCCCCGCCTCGCGGGCAATCTGCGCCTTGGTGCGACGCTTGGGCTTGTAAGGCAGATAGAGATCCTCGAGCCGGGTTTTGGTGTCAGCGGCGAGGACGGCGGTTTCCAACTCAGCCGTTAGCTGGCCCTGTTCGCGAATGCTGGTGAGAATAACGCCGCGCCGTTCCTCCAATTCCCGCAGATAGCCCAGCCGCTCTTCCAGCAAACGCAGTTGGGTATCGTCCAGACCGCCGGTAGCTTCCTTGCGATAGCGGGCGATAAACGGCACGGTAGCGCCACCATCCAATAGAGTGACGGCGGCTTCGATCTGCTGTTCCCGAACGGCGAGTTCGCGAGCGAGGGTCTGCATGATGGGCATAAGCGACGATCTTTCCGAAAATGCGCGCAATCCAAAACCGAAGGGGAAGACCGATCAGGCCCTCCCCTTCACGATAATCCACCGCCAGCGATTTAAAGCAGCGGCTTTTCCGACACGATCAACCCGTCTTCGTCGGCATATAGATAATGCCCTGGAATGAAGTTCACCCCCGCGAAGCGCACCGGGATGTCTCGTTCGCCAACGCCGCGCTTGACGCTTTTCAGGGGATGCACGCCCAGTGCCTTGACGCCGACCCCTAGCTCGCCGATGGCCGCTGAATCCCGGATGCAACCGTTCACCACCACTCCGGCCCAGTCGTTCTCCTCGGCCAGTTCGGCGAGTTGATCACCCAGCAACGCGCAGCGCATTGAACCGCCGCCATCGACCACCAACACCCGGCCCTTGCCGGCCTCCTCCAAGGCGGTGCGAACCAGGGAGTTGTCCTCAAACACCTTTAGGGTCACGATGGGACCGGAAAACATCACCTCACCGCCGTAATCGCCGAAAACAGGTTCGGCGATTTGCAGGCGGTCGGAAAATTCGTCGCACAGGTCGGTCGTCTTGAATTCCATAGGGTTCTCTCGCGGATAGGGAACAAAATTGAGGCATTTTACCATACTCCGCCGATGCCTTTAGCGGCTGGTGATCTTTAACTCGATGCGGCGGTTGCGGCGGTACGCCTCCGGCGTGTCGGCCGGATCGAGCGGGTGATATTCACCCATGCCGACCGCCGCCAACCGCTGTGGCGGGATGCCTTGCTGGATCAGGTAATTTACCACTTGTTGCGCCCGCGCCGTGGACAGCTCCCAGTTGGACGGAAACCGGCCACTACGGATCGGTGCCCGGTCGGTGTGGCCTTGCACTTCGATGATGACCGGCAAATCCGGCGGCAATCGGGTGGCGAGTTGCTGGTAAACCATGGCGAATTTATCCAGGTCACCGCTTCCCGACTCCGATAGCGTCGCGTCGCCGGAGGCGAACAGCACCTCGGACTGAAACACGAAGCGGTCGCCCACCACCTTGATATCGGGATTGTTGGCGAACACCTCGCGCAAGCGGCCGAAGAAATCGCTGGCGTACTTCTCCAGTTCTTCGACTCGCTCCAGCAGCTTCTTTTTCAAGGCGCTATCCAGCGCTTCGATTCGGCCCTTTTGCTCAACGATGACCGCGTCGCGCTGCGCCAGATCCTGCTGGTGCGCAGCCAGGGCGCGATTGAGCCGCTCCAGTTCCGCTGTCAGCCGCTCGGCGCGGGCGCTGAGCAGCGCTGCTTGTTCCTGCGCGCTGGTGGCGGTCTGTAAAGCCTTATCCTTGTCGGCGCCCAGCGCCGCCCGCGCCGCCTGCACCGCTGCCAACTCATCGCGCAATTGCGCCAGTAGCTTGTCCCGTTCGCCGACGGAGGATTCCAAGCCTTGGACTCGGCCGCGCAACCGCGCCGCTTCTTTCTCGGCGTCGCCGGCCAATCCTTCCAGGTGATCGACGATCCGCTGCAACTGGCCGATGGCGCTGTCCTTGCCCATGATCTCGCGACCGATCAATACCTCGGTGACTACGAAGACTGTAATCAAAAAGACCAGCACCATCACCAGCCCGCCCAGCGCGTCGGTGAACGCGGGCCAGATGTTGAATTCGCTGATTGAATCACGCCGGCGGGGCATGGTCCGGATCCTGTCGTTCGCCGGTCTGCCGCTCCAACAGCCGAGCGATCGTCCGCAGTTCGTGGCGTAGATCGGCGGTGCGGTCATTCTCAATGTTTTGCAGGGTTGTTCGCAGCGAATCGATCCGTTCGCCCAGACTCGCCACCTGTTCCGCTACCCGGGTGATTCCTTCGCCACGATTGGCCAGATATTCCGTGGTCGCCGCCACCCGCTCCAGGCGGTCGGTGGTGGCTTGCAACAACGCCGCCAGATGCCGGGGTGAAATCGTTTCGGTTTGCGCGGTGACCGTGACCACCGGTTGCCACAGCGGCACTAGATCGCTGACCACCAGCGCCTCCAGTTGGGCGTGATGATCGTTTTGGGCGTGAAACAGTTGCAGTTCCAGAAAACCCAGCGCCAGCGCCCCGAGCAGGCCAAACAGCGAAGCCGAGAACGAAGTTCCCATCCCGCCCAGCGGTGCGGCCAGCCGATCCTTGAAATTGGCGATCAGCGTCATGGTATCGGTGGCCTTCTCAGTGGACAGGCCACCGATCACGTCGCGCACGCCGGCGATGGTCAGCAACAGACCGTAGAAGGTACCGATCAGGCCGAGCAGCACCAGCGCCCCGACCAGATAGCGCACCAGCGCCCGCTGGTCGTCGCCGCGCGTGGCCAGTGAATCTAGCAGGTAGGGCAAGGTCGCGGAAGCATCACCGTGGCCGACAACCCGGTGGACCTTGTGCAGAAAATCGCTCAGTGTCCGCCGCCAGCCGTTACCCAGCAGGGTTTCGTCAGCCTGTCGGAGCGGCAATTCGCGGCGGCGGGCCTTGAGCGCCACGGCCGCTGCCTGCTCGGCACCGCGCACGTCGAACAGGGTGCCCACCAATGCCTTGAGCGTGTAGGTCACCCCGAACAAAAATGCCAAGGCAATCGTACCATTCAAATACGGATTGGTTAGAAATGCGGCGGTCAGCGGTTTCTGGAAAAACGCGCCCAATGCGGCTAGCGCGGTTAAAAACAGCAAGGATCGGATCAAGTAGCGCGTGGCGCCCGAGTTCGAGCGCCGGTCGGAAATGGTCATGGGCATGGTCTATCCATCGTCTGCCGAATGCGGGGAACGCACTTTAACAGGAATCGAGCCCACAATGGATACGCCAGCCGAATCCGGCGACGGTTGCTAGACTGCAAAACCTTGCGCCCAACTACCCTCAAAGACAATCTGGCTCAATGGCTTGCGTTCGCGAGTCGCCAGTTCCTTATGGCGTAGCGCGTCCGGCAAGCCTTCGGCTGGCGCCGGATGGCCGACCGCGATCATCGCCATGCAAGTGTAATCAGCGGGGATATTGAAGCGAGCCTTGGCCTGGTCGGAATCGAATCCCCCCATCTGATGGGCCACCAGACCCAGTGCGGTGGCTTGCAGGCAAAGATTCTCGCTGGCGGCACCGGTATCGTACTGCGCCCAACGGTTCGGTTGGTCGTTGTGGCCGAAGTTCGGAGCGACTATCGATAGCATCAGCAGGGGAGCGTTCTTCGCCCAGACTTGATTGCCTTCGGCCAGGCACTCGAACGCCTGCTGCCAGCGGGAAACATCGCGGAACCGATCCCAGACCAGATAACGCCAAGGTTGATCGCCGAAGCAAGATGGCGCCCAGCGAGCGGCTTCCAACAGTGCCACAAGCTGCTCGCGGTGGACCGGTTGGTCTGGGTCGATGGCGCGCGGGCTCCAGCGATGGGCGATCAGATCGGCGATGGGGACTTGAGTGATGGCGGACTTTTCGAGCATGTCGGGATTATTTCCAAATTCTTTGGTTGTTCGAGACTCTATCAGAGATCACGCCGGAAGCAAAAAGCGCGAAAATAGGCGTGTATTTTCTTCGGAACTTTTCGATCCACCCGCAATATTTGGGGAGCTGTCATGTCTGACCAGCAGGAAATCAATGATTATCTCAACCGCCACGTCCCCCTGTTCCAAGCCATGCAAGCCCGGCTAGAACGCTACAACGATGGCGGCTTGTCGATAAAAGCGCCGCTGGCACCGAATATCAACGACAAGGGCATTGCGTTCGGCGGTTCGCTGGCCGCCATCGCCTCCTTGACCGGCTGGGCGCTGACCCGCATCACTCTGAATGAGCACGGCGAAGCTGCTGAAATCGTGATCACCGACGGCACGTTGAAATTCCTACGGCCGGTGCGCGGCGAAATCGTGACGGAGTGCGCGCGACCGGATGGGGCTACGGTCGAGCGGTTCATCAACAGCTTGCGCCAGCGCGGCAAGGCCCGCTGGAATGTCGAGGTCGTCATTCACGGCGATGGTGAACTGGCGATGATCTTCAACGGGCAGTACGGCGTCTTCAGGGCAGCCGAAAAGACCGGATAAAGCGATTCGCTCGACGCCATGCCAGATAGCGCATTCATTCGAGAGGGCGGGCACTGGCTCCGCTTCGCCGCACCGATTCGGGTAGTGGCCGCGATGCAACCCGACGAGGTGGTTCCAGCATTACAGGCGATCGAGGCGGCCATCGATCGACACCGCTATTTTGCCGTCGGCTTTATCGCTTACGAAGCCGCCGCCGCGTATGGCTTGGCCGTCCATGCCCCGCTGCCGGATTTACCGCTGCTCTGGTTTGGTCTATACGAGAATGCAGAAACCCGCAATAACCGAGCATTCGAGTCCGCCCGCTCGCCATCGCCCGATTCGTACTCGGTCGGTCGCTGGCAACCCGCCGTTGATCAAGCCGACTATGAAATGATCGTCGGTCGCGTCAAGGATTATCTCGCTCGCGGCCACACCTATCAGATCAACTACACTTTTCCGCTGCATGCTGCCTTCGACGGCGAACCGTTGGCATTTTTCGCCGATTTGGCGACAGCACAACCGACAGAATATGCCGCTTTCATCGACACCGGCCGGTTTGCCGTCTGCTCGATCTCGCCGGAACTGTTCTTCCAGTTGGACGGTGAACAGCTGTCCGCAAAACCGATGAAGGGAACGGCAGCGCGTGGGCGCACTTTGGCGGAGGACGAGGCTCGCATCGCCGAATTGCGGCGATCGGAGAAGAATCGAGCCGAAAACCTGATGATCGTGGACATGCTACGCAATGACTTGGGCCGGGTAGCCCGCGTGGGCAGCGTGACCGTGCCCCGGCTGTTCGAGGTGGAGCGTTATCCGACCCTGCTGCAAATGACCTCCACCGTCGCTGCCCGAACCCGCGCCTCCGTGGCGGAGATTTTGGCGAGCCTGTTCCCTTGCGCGTCGATCACCGGCGCCCCCAAAGTGCGCAGCATGGAAATCATCCGGGAACTGGAGCCGCAACCGCGCGGTGTCTATACCGGCGCCATCGGTTTCATCGGCCCGGAGCGACATGCGCGGTTCAACGTCGCGATTCGCACTGCGTTGATCGACCGCAAACGGCGACAGGTGACGTATGGCGTGGGCGGCGGCTTGGTGTGGGATTCGGACGCGGGTGGCGAATACCAGGAATGCTTGCTTAAAACCCGCGTGCTGACCGAGCGGCGTCCTGCGTTTCAATTGCTGGAATCGCTGCTCTGGGAACCCGATAGCGGCTATTTTCTGCTAGCGGCGCATCTGGCGCGGTTGGCGGACACGGCGGTTTATTTCAACGTACCGCTCGACCGGCCCGCCATCGAAGCTCGTTTGACCGAGCAGGCTTCGACCTTGAGCAAGGCCAGCAAAATCCGGCTGCTGGTCGAGATGGATGGCGCGTTTACGGTGGAAGCGACGCCTTTGGCCCAGGCAGCGTTATCGCAACCGGTGCGGGTCGGTTTGGCCAAAATGCCGGTCGATTCAGGCACAATCTGGTTGTACCACAAGACCACCCGCCGCGAACTGTACGACGCCGCTCGCGCCTCGCGGCCGGATTGCGACGAGGTCATTTTGTGGAACGAACGCGGGGAATTGACCGAGGCCAGCACGGCAAACGTGGTGCTAGATGTGGACGGCGAATGGGTCACGCCGCCAGTGACGAGCGGTTTGCTGGCCGGCACGTTTCGGAATTGGCTGCTCGCCACCGGCCAAATTCAAGAGCGTATCCTGACTCCGGTCGATTTACGTACCGCCCGGCGTGTTGCCCTGATCAATTCGGTTCGGAAATGGCGGCAGGCTGTTTTGGTTGCCTGACTTTCATTCCGACTCCAGGCGAAAAGTGCCGGCGACAAGGTAGAGATCAGCCGCCTGCGGGGGCGTGGCGCCGCAGGCAGCCGTTAGGCTGCAGCTCAATCCGGGATGAGACGCTTGCCATAGCTGACTACTTCGTCCTGCGCAAACCCAATCGACTGGTAGAAGCCGATCGCCGCAGCGTTTGACGTACGGACCTGAAGGTTGATCTTTGGGCAACCCAGACTCAGCAGACGTTTCTCGGCCGCTGCCATGAGCTGCCGACCAAGACCTGCTCTCCGATAGTCTGGATGCACCGCAAGGTAGTTGATCCAACCTCGGTGGCCTTCATATCCGGCCATGACCGAGCCGATGATGCGTCCCTCTTGTTCCGCCAGCAGGAAGAGTTCAGGCTGGACCGTCAGTTTGCGAGTGATGTCCTTCGTCGGATCGTTCCATGGACGCGTCAGGTCACATAGCTTCCAGAGGTCTACGACCGCCGACGTATCGGCTTCCGTGAAGGGGCGGATCGTGTGTGACATGCGGTGGTTTGGCAAAGGGCGTCGTAGCTTTGCGGTCTAGCGTCTGAATTCACCGGCCTGGCGTGGCTTGCCGCGACAAGTCCGGTGGAATGATGGGTTGGGCGTCGCACGTTGCATAGATGCGCTGAACTCGTTCGCCAAAGTCTCCATAGATGGAGACAGGTGCGTCAAAGTAGGCCTGATTGTTGGCCACGAAAACGAGAGTCTCGTCGAGCGCATGGATAATGTTTTGAACGCTGCCTGGATCGCGCTTTTCTCGTTCTTCAACCAGCGAGAGGAATGGACTTGCTGAGTCGGAATCGCCAATAGCAGCCTTCGACATGAGGAAACGAGCAAAGGCGCGGACGTAATACTGAAAGACAGGACGTGGCGCGAACAGCAGTTCATCCATTCGTTCGATCGAACGACCTTCGCCGAAATAGCCCTGGACTTCCTCAATAGACTTTCCAAAGAAGAGACGGTGCAGATGACGAACGTCGAGGTCGCTCTCGTACCCATGCCAATCAGACGCATTGGGAATTCGGAGGTCGCGAGTGACAGAAGCCTCTTTGGCCTTGCGGCCGCGCTGCCGTTGCTTTTGGCTGCTCATTGCGACGCCCAACGTAAAGCTCAACCGCGCACGGAGGCGTGACGGCAAGAGCAGACGGCGGAAAATGGCCGAAGGCCACCGCCGGAAGCGAGTAGCGGCACGCCGTAGCGCGTCGGCTGCAGCGCCATGCTAGGCCTCACGTTCTGCAATGACTTCAGCTCGCCCCTTGATTGAGGCCGCTTCGATTGCCAAGTACCGATTGGTGACAGAGCCTGCGAGAAGAGCGATCAATGGCGCGAGGATACCGGAGAAGCGGAACTCCAAGAGGACTTCAGAACGCCTATCCGGCAGTTCCACTACAGTGTGGTTCGCCCAAAGCATCAAGCCGGGACTCGACGCTTGCCACGCGAAGTTCTCGCCCGGATGAAGTTCCGTCACTTCCCACACTGTGGGTCGAAGCTTGGGCTGAATGATCTTGAACTTTGCACCGACGGATAGGACTTGACCTGCAAGCGGTTGCACCTCCAAGACCGTTGGCAACCACTCCGGCCAGACGGTGACATTGGCAAGCGCGTTCCAAACTTCGCTGGCTGTTGCAGTGATATCTTGCTGGGCGCGATAGATGTGCATGTGAGGCCCTAACGCCTAGGTTCAGCCGCGAATTTGACGGCGCGCAGCGGAGGCAAATACGTCGGCTGGAACCTGTTATTAACCATTGGCCACAAGCGGAAACTGCTCTGGCTTCTCTATTGACTCAACCGCCAAGTCAATATCGAGTTGCGGCCAGTAGAGATGTCTTGGATGTGGCCACTGAACATCTTGGATAGCGCCGATGGCGGCTCTACGAAACCATGGGAAATGCTCAAACGACATGAACAGCTCGCGATCTCCCAGCAGCAGCCAAATGCCGTGCTTTGAGATGTGAGTGACTTCAGCTTCCAAAGTATTCGTTCCAAGCGGCGCGGATGCGGTGCTCATGGATTTTCACCAGTTGCTCGACTTGATGAAGCTGCTAGGCAAACAGGCCGAAGTTCTGCGCCAACGCGATGGACGGTTCCAGCCAGTACTTGGCTTCACCATCGGTGTGGGTGAGGACATGCATTCGCAGTTCTTCACGAGAAAAGAAGAACAGGCGGAACGCACCCTCTTTAACGACTGTAGAAGACATGGATACATTCTAAGCCTTTGGCTCATGAAGGGCTAACGTTCGTGTTCAGTGGCGCGCAACGGCTTGACGATGGCTACGCCAGAATGAAATGGAGGCGCAGATGGCGGCAAGCCGTTGCGCGTCCACTGCAACGAGGGGTTAGGCAACAGCTCAGTCAACAATGAAGAGCTTCGCGCCGGATTCGGTTCTGGAACGGTGTGGTTCAGCGTTGTCGGCTACCTGGTAGCTCATGCCTGGTTTGAGTGTGAAGCTCCTGCCGTCTTCGAGTTCCGTGTGCAGCTCGCCCTCGAGGCACAGGAGTATGTGTCCTTTGACGCACCAATGATCGGACAGGTAGCCGGGTGTGTACTCAACCTTTCGCACACGAATGGACCCAAAGTTCTGGGTTTGCCAGTAGGCCATACCCGATTCACCGGCATATTCGGTTCTTGGGATCGCATCCCAATCAGTTGTTCCGAAGGGAATGCTGCTCATGATCATGGTGAAGCTCCGTCGATTTGGTTTTGTGCGGCCGATTCCTGGCAGCAATGGTGGATGGGCGGGATCTGGGTTCTGCTGCCTAACGTTTGAATTCACCGGCCTTGCGCGGCTTTATGCGCAAGGTCCGGTGGAATGGTGGGTTGGGCATCATTGGCGTACTGCATCAATTCAACCGGGGCGCCATTGACTTCGATAAAAGCCACCGTTAATCCTTCACTCGGGCTATTGGGAGCGATTAGAACTTTTTGCCCTTCAATCGCGGCGGCTAGATCATCCACCACAAAGGCGACATGAGGTACTGATCTGACCAACTCTGGGTATGGAGCATCCGGCCAATATCTTTGCCACTGGATTCCAAACGGATTGTTGAGGTGGTCGCTAACCGTCATCTTTAAGTGAGGTAGATCGATTTCACCTTCAAATCGCTCTGTTGTGGGGATGCCAATGTGGTTGTACTTCATCAACGGCCACCTGGTTTCGATAGTGATGCCCAACGGGTCGGAGCTGAGCGGAATCGGTCTAATGCCGGAAAGCGCGTTAGCGCTTGCAGGCGATTAGGCCGATTACCGCTCCAGCGAGTTGATAGGCGGAGCGCGCAGCGCGACGCCTGCAACTCGCGACGAGCGTCGCTCGGCTCCGACCCGATAAGCGGAGCGCGAAGCGCTCCGCTTATCGTTGGAGCTAAGGGGCAGGCACAGGCGGCGCATAAAATGCGAAGCATGCGCCGACTGGGACTGTCCAGCGACCGCAGGGAGCGACCTTGAGCGACTTGTTAGCCACCAATGATGCCCTCACTTTCCATGATTTTGGTGGGAATGGATTTTCTTAGCGGCAACTTACTTTCGTTGTCTATATCCATGTTAAAGGCGAAAAAGTAAACCTCTGTCTCCTTCTCAACCCACCCAACCCACCATGCGACACCAGGATTTGACTCAGTTCCCACACCAGAAAAACCAGTTTTTGAATGCACTAGATATTCAGGTGCCGCCTCCGTTACCAAAGCCTCTTTTACTATTAGCTGGTTTTCTTTAGATGCTGACAATTTATTTAAATATAGAGACTCTAGAAACTCCACTTGATTAACTGCGGAAATTCTAAGCTGGCCTTCCAACCAGAATTTGTCAATGCCACCACTGATATTCTGGTTGCCATAGGAAAATCTTTTAAGGTATTTCTGCATTCTTACTTCGCCAACTTCTCTGGCGATTTGTTGAAATACGGGAACAGCTGAAACTTGTATTGCCCCTCTTAAGGTCAAGTCTCTTTCCCATTGCTTCATGGCTCTTGGCTTTCCGTCCCATTTGAAAACCTGATGCTCATTCTTTATGACACCAGTTTCTAGGCCGATAATTGCGTTGGGGATCTTAAATGTTGATGCTGGAAGATATTCCTTTGATGCACGAGCTAAGTCATTGGTATCGCAGGATTTACTGCTACTTTTACAAAGCACGAAGACACCATTGACGGCTTCGGCAGAGAACTCTTTGTTCCAAGACGTATTTTCTGTAATTGAACCAGCTAATGCCGTACTCGAAAGACACGCGATAATTACATATGCGGCAAATGTTTTCATGGCACCTTCTTGGTGGCTAACAGTTGATTAGACAGAATGAGCCAATTAAGAAACTAGACAGAATCAATATAATTGTCTACGCTAAATATCCACATAGCATAAATCTCCCAATTCTCTTATCCCAAATCCGATACGCGAAAGCTAGACCATGTCCAGCACCCTGTCAAGTTCTGAAAACGCGGTCCGTCGCTTTTGGGATCGGTATCTGGAATTGCTGTATAAACAAGGGATCAAGCCCCCAGCGGACCGGTGGTATGTGATCCGGGCCGAGGCGTACATCAAAGCCAACCCCGAGCGGCGCCTCGCCGAGCAAACCCTGGATGACGTGCGCCGCTACCTTTCCGATCTTGGCAGAATAGGCAGAATGAACGACTGGCAGTTTCGGCAATCGGTCGATGCTATCCAGAAATTGTTTGAACTGGCAGGCGTGCCGTGGTCGCACGAAATGGATTGGGACTTCTGGCGGGATTCGGCGCGAACCCTGCCGGCGACTCATCCCACGATTGCGCGAGCGTCGAGCCAACCGCCAGCATCACCGCCACCCGACGACGGATCGCCAACAAAAGAATCGGTAACCGACGAAAACGCGATGCTCATCGACCGGCTGGTGACGGTCGTCCGACAACGAAACTACTCGATCCGCACCGAGCAAGCATATCGATCCTGGGCAGAGCGATTCCTGGCCTTTATCGGCCACCGGAACCCACGCACGGCGGGAGCCCCTGACGTGATCTCGTTTCTGGAAACGCTGGCAGTGCGCGGCAACGTCGCGGCCAGCACCCAGAATCAGGCGCTCAATGCCCTGGCGTTTTTTTACGATCAGGCGTTGGAGCAACCACTCGGGGATTTGGGCGCCTTCATCCGCGCCAAACGTCCGCAGCGGCTGCCGGTCGTGTTGACGCGGGGCGAAGTGCTGAAGTTGCTCGACGGCTTGGAAGGAACCTACCGGCTGATGACCTCGCTGCTGTACGGGACCGGAATGCGCTTGATGGAGTGTCTGCGGCTACGGGTCAAGGACGTGGACTTCGCCTATCGCCAAATCGTGGTGCGCGACGGCAAAGGCCAAAAAGACCGGGTAACGCCGCTACCGGAAAAACTGATCGAGCCGCTACAGGCACACCTCGAACGGGCCAAGGCTCTGCACGAAGCCGATCTCCAGCAGGGTAACGGCGAGGTGTTCCTTCCCTTCGCCCTCGCGAAGAAGTACCCCAACGCGGCCCGCGAATGGGGTTGGCAGTACGTCTTCCCCAGCGGGCGGCTGACGGTGGACCCCCGCAGCGGAGCGGTCCGGCGGCATCATCTACACGAGAACGGCTTACAGAAGGCAGTAAAGCGAGCCGCAACGGCCGCCCGGCTCGCCAAGCCGGCCAATTGCCACGCCCTGCGCCACAGCTTCGCCACCCATCTGCTGGAAACCGGCCACGACATCCGCACGGTGCAGGAATTGCTCGGTCACTCGGATGTTTCGACCACCATGATTTACACCCACGTCCTCAACCGGGGCGGTCAAGGCGTGGTCAGCCCGCTGGACAAACTGTAAGCAGGGTATTGGTACCGTGTCGGGGCGAAAAAATTCCCCCGGCCCCCGGCCTCTCTCCCATGAGCCGAGGAGAGCGGCAGAAATGGAAGTATTCGTATAGGTTCCGATTTGGAGCCAGCGCTCATTAGGCAAATCGCGCGAACTCGTGTTACAGTGCTCTGCAAGTTTGTCGCCGCGCGATCCGGCCCGCGCTCCGAGTTTCCCGGTCGATTCCTCCCGGAATCGTCGCAAGTGGGGTCAACTGACCCCGTTTCTCCCGCAAACCCGTCGTGGCCCATCCCCTGCCGGGGATTCCTCGATTTCGACCAATACTCAACGATAGTCTGCCTGGACCGGCTCCGTGCTTGGCGCGAGAGCGGGCGGATTCAGGAACCTCGCATGCCCTTTGCTTCCCTCGGGCTGGCGGATAACTTGGCGCGCGCCGTCGCCGCCCAAGGTTACACCGCGCCCACCCCTATTCAGTCCCAAGCTATTCCGATCATCCTGGCAGGGCGCGATCTGCTCGCCTCCGCCCAGACCGGCACCGGCAAAACCGCCGCTTTCACCTTGCCTCTGTTGCAACGCCTGCAAGCCAGCGCTGCGGATCGCGCCGCGTTACGGATCCGACCTGTCCGCGCCCTGGTATTGACGCCCACCCGCGAACTGGCCGCCCAAGTGGCCGACAGCACCCGCAACTACGGCCGCCACGCCCCGATCCGCAGCACGGTGCTGGTCGGCGGGGTCAGCCTGAAGCCCCAGTGCGACGCCCTGCGACGCGGAGTGGATTTGCTAGTCGCGACGCCCGGTCGGCTGCTGGATCATGTCAGTCAACGAAACGTGGACCTGTCCCGCATCGAAATCCTGGTGTTGGACGAAGCTGATCGGATGCTGGACATGGGCTTCATCCCAGCGATCCGGCGCATCCTGGCCCTGCTGCCCAAGCGGCGGCAAAACTTGCTGTTTTCGGCCACGCTACCCGATCCGATCCGCCAACTCGCTGGCGAATTGCTAAACGATCCAGTCACTATCGACGTAGCACCGCGCAACGCTACCGCCACCCTGGTCCATCAGCAGGTCCATCCGGTGGATCAGGATCGCAAATCCGCGTTGCTGGCGCACCTGCTGCGTACCGGTGACGGTGGCCAAACCCTGGTGTTCACTCGTACCAAGCACGGCGCCGACCGGCTGGCCCGCCACCTCGAACGCGCCGGTCTCCGCACGGCGGCCTTGCACGGCAACAAGAGCCAGGCAGCCCGCACCCGCGCCCTGGAGGACTTCAAGCAGGGACAGGTACGGGTGCTAGTCGCGACCGATATCGCCGCGCGAGGGCTGGATATCGCCCAATTGCCGCTGGTAGTCAATTACGAGCTGCCCCACGTCCCGGAAGACTACGTCCACCGCATCGGTCGGACGGGACGGGCGGGCTGCGATGGCATGGCACTATCGCTGGTTTGCGAAGATGAAGCGCCGCGCCTGCGCACGATCCAGCGTCTGCTGGGCCGTATTTTGCCATCCGAGATCGTAGATGGCTTCGCGCCAACCCGAATGCCTCGTGCCGCTCCTGTCGCGCCATCCAATTCGACCTCTAACCGCCACGGCTCGGAATCCCGGCACCGAGCCACGGTCAAAACGAGTCAACCGGCACCCGACCGGTCGACCCGACACTCCCGAACGGCCGCGGCTCCGGCAAGCCATGGTCGGCATCGGTCGCGCGCTTCATACCCCGATAAAACAGGAGAACGCACATCATGAAAACGATTTTCGTCGGCAACCTGCCCCAGGACGCAACGGAACAGGAAATCACCGAGCTATTCTCGGCGCACGGGCGCGTGCGTTCGCTTCGGTTGGCCCGCGATGTGTTCAGCGGTACCTGCCGGGGCTTCGGGTTCGTGGAAATGGAAGGACACGAGGCGCGAGCGGCTATCAGCGCGCTCAACGGCCGGGAACTGCGCGGCCAGCAAATCAAGGTGAACGAGGAGCGGCCCAAGGAACGCGCCGGTGGCCGTCGCCGCTAACCAGGCATCGCTGCCGCTGCGATCGATGTGGGTCCGACCCACATCGGCCTACTCCCACAAATCCGACGAATTCCTACCAGCCTCCAGACCAGTGTCGCGCTAAAATAGCGATCATGCGCGGTTGCCTAACTGGAGGCTTGCCATGCTCACTCTTGATCTGCCCGGCTTTATCACGACCTTCCTCGCTGTCATGGCCGCGCTGTTCGTGTTCGCGGTCGGCGTCGGCGTCCTGCTGATCGCCATCCTCTATCTCATCGACATCACCCAGACCCAGCACGCCATCCGCCGTAATTTTCCCGTGATCGGGCGCCTGCGCTACCGGCTGGAACATCTGGGCGTGTTCTTTCGCCAGTATTTCTCCGCGATGGATCGGGAAGAAATGCCGTTCAACCGGGCCCAGCGCGCCTGGGTTTACCGAGCGGCCAAGAACCTGTCCAACACCCAACCGTTTGGCTCCACCCGCGATTTGCGGCCGCTCGGCACGATCCTGTTCGCCAACGCGACCTTTCCGACGCTCGACACCGAGCCGAGGTCCGCCAAACCGCTAATCGTCGGCCCCGATTGCCCGCAACCCTATTCGGCACCCAGCTTCTTCAACATCTCGGCCATGAGCTACGGCGCCATCTCCAAACCGGCCGTGCGCGCCTTGTCGAACGGTGCCCAACTGGCCGGCTGCTGGATGAACACCGGCGAGGGCGGTTTGTCGCCCTATCACCTGGAAGGCGGTGCCGACCTGATTTTCCAAATCGGTACGGCGAAGTACGGGGTATGCGACGAGCGAGGCGGCCTGGACGAGGCCAAACTACGCGAAGTGGCCGCCCATCCGCAGGTGCGGATGTTCGAGGTCAAGCTCAGTCAAGGGGCGAAACCGGGCAAGGGGGGTATCTTGCCGGCCGCGAAAGTCACGCCGGAAATCGCCGCCATTCGCGGGATTCCGATCGGTCAGGACTCGCGCAGCCCCAACCGCCATCCCGAAATCGCCGACGCGGCGGCGCTGCTGGATTTCGTCGGCCGGGTTCGCACCATCACCGGCAAGCCGACCGGTTTCAAACTGGTGGTCGGCGATCCGCGCTGGTTCGACGAACTGTGCGCCGAAATCGACCGGCGAGGTCCGGCCAGCGCCCCCGACTTCATCACGGTAGACAGTGCCGATGGTGGGACCGGTGCGGCACCGATGAGCCTGCTCGATTACGTGGGCTTGCCGATTCAGGAAAGCCTGCCACGCGTGGTGGACGTGTTAAGCGAACACGGCTTGCGTGGCCGCGTTCGGGTGATCGCCTCCGGCAAGCTGATCACGGCTGGCGAAGTCGCCTGGGCGCTGTGCGTGGGCGCTGATTTCGTCAACTCGGCGCGCGGTTTCCTGTTCGCTCTGGGCTGCATTCAATCCATGCAGTGCGACAAGAACACCTGCCCGGCCGGCGTCACGACCCATAATCCCCGCTTGCAGCGTGGTCTGGATCCGATCGACAAAGCCGAGCGGGTGCGGCATTACGTGGAAAACATGCGCCATGAGGTGGAGATCATCGCCCACTCTTGTGGGGCGGCCGAACCGCGACAACTGCGGCGCGAGCACTGTCGGGTCGTGACCGGCCCCGGCCAATCGATACCGCTGGACGAACTGTATCGCCGGGCACCCGCATCGGTCCGCCCGCTGAATCAGGCCGCTTAACGCAACTTCATGATCCAGAGATCGCCATGCGCTATGCCCAAATCATCGGTACCGGCCACTACGTTCCCGAACGGGTGATGACCAACGCCGACTTCGACCGGCTGCTAGGCGAGCCGGTCGGCGATTGGCTGGAGGAAAACGTCGGCATCCGCGAACGCCATCTCATGGCCGACGATCAGGTTACTTCCGATCTGGCGACAGCGGCAGGGCGTGTCGCCTTGGATCGGGCAGGGCTGCAACCGAGCGATCTCGATCGGATTATCGTTGCCACCGATACACCGGACTATCTCAGCCCGGCCACGGCGGCCGTGGTGCAAGCCAAGCTGGGCGCCAGCCGGGCGGGCGCATTCGATATAAACAGCGCCTGCGCAGGCTGGGTGACGGCCCTGGATGTAGCGGCTAAAACCATCGTCACCGAACCCGAGGAACGGTTCATACTCGTGATTGGCGCTTACGGCATGAGCCGCTTTCTGGATTGGACCGATAAGAAAACCGTCACGTTATTCGCCGATGGCGCGGGGGCAGTGGTGGTCGGGGCCGATTCACGACCGGGCTGGCTGGCAACCGTGACGGCCGCCGCCGGCGAATATCACGACGCGTTGGGCATCTACACTGGCGGGACGTATCGCCCGGCCACTGCCGCCAATGTTGCCGCATACGGCCCACCCCGCGTGCAGTTCGTGCGCAAATTTCCGGCTACTTTCAATACCGAGCGATGGCCACTCTTAATCGAGCGCCTGCTCGCCAAAGCTAGTACTGTGACCGGAACCCGGCTACGGCCGGATGACGTGGATCGCTATTACTTCACCCAGGTCAACCTGCATACCATCGAGGCCACGATGGCGGCGCTGGGGCAACCGCTCGCCAAAACCCACTGGATCATGGATCGGTGGGGCTATACCGGCTCAGCCTGCATCCCGATGGCACTGGCTGACGCGATCACCCAAGGCAAGGGGCCGGAACCGGGATCGCTGGTGTTGTTCTGCGCCAGCGGTGGCGGCATCACGATGGCGGCATCGCTATGGCGATGGAAAGTTAAATGACCCAATGACCCGCGACAAAGCTGGGGGCTTATTAGGTGAACCCCTCAAAGGGGTTTGAGAGGTTCAAGGCCGCTTAAAGCGGCATACGCAACCTCAACTGTTCATGGCGCTCCTCTTCGGCTGCCTGGTTCTGAATGGACTCAATGACGGTCGCTTCATCTAATCCCACCGTCGATACAAAGTAGCCTCTCGCCTAAAAATTTAATTATCCATAGGTAAAATAGGAAGGCTATATTCCAGCTCTGTTGAGCAGAATCCATAGTAGTTATCCTTGGGGTGATAACAACTGCAAGCAGTGTTCTTGGAAATTAACGCAACAGAGTGGAAATCAGTGGGGAAATTGAGTGGCACAGGTGGGAACGCGTTAACTAACTGGCACTTGCTCTAGGCCCCCATCCTTGGCACCAACCATTGGCATTTACTAAGAACGGAGCATTTGTCTTAGAATCTTTGCGATAAGAGAAGAGAGCGCATGGCCCCCACTCTGCACCAGATTTACCACTATAAAGCTGGCAGACTTGGCAAACTTGGTCGGGTTTTCTTCCCATTTTATTTGCATTATTGGCGTCCTCAAAATAATGAAGCGCTTTAGCTTGCTCATCATCTTCGTCTAAAGCGGGTATTCTCCCAGGAGGTAAGTTTCTTGCTGAGCGACCTGCAGCCTGCACGGTGCCCGGTAGCAGGTAGGCCGCTAAAGATGTTGCAATAAAACTCATGGCGCTGATCTTAATGAATCTCCTGCGACTGCAATCAGCATTGGAATTACTGATTAAATCAGTATGGAAGGAATTATCAGTCATAAATGTCACCCTCTTGTGTTTGCGCGAATCAAAACATTAAGTAGTCGGTCTTAAATTACCCGATACTTTACTCTCAATATTTTCACAGAGTTAGGCTTGAAAAAAACCGGCCAAACTTTCGGCAAGTACTTAATACAGCAATCTTGTGTGGGTCATGGAACTTCCTCTCTCTGGCTGCAAAGAAGTACCACGAAGTACCAAGGCAGTTCAAAACAATGACTCCACAAGTCAGCTAGGAAAACCATATCAGTCATCAAATCATAAAAACCGGGCTGAAGGATATAGAGGTCGGTGGCAAGTTCAAGGCTAGCCGCCAAGACTAATTGACCAGTTCTATATTGATTAATCGTAGATAATTTTTGAGCGACTGCCCATTCATACCTCAAGTACTTCAGAATATCCTTTGGAGAAAAGCTATATCTGCCACATGGATTGCGTTCTATTTCATCTAAATTACGAGGTTTGTTGGCTTGACTCCGCTGCAGGGAGCAGTACCACTGTTTATACAGTATGTCATCTTCATCATTGCTGTTAATCACAATTTAATAAGATTCAAACCGAATCACTGATGTCATCTCCGCACCTCTACTAAAACCTAAATTAACCTACCCAGGTTTCTACATGATTTCGGTAGCCGGTGATTTTGTTTCAATTATTTCTAGAAAAACCGGTTCTATCATTGGAATAGGCTCGATCTGGCCTATCGAAGCGCAAAGAATCGGCCAAATAGGTGATGGAGTTGTGTGCGGAAATTGCCGGAAACAGCTTGGAATCGGCGTGAGGGCCGAGGCTCGATGGCAGCCGGCTGGAGTCGTTAGCCGACTGTTGGTGATCCAGGCTTAGCCGGCGCTGAGGTATTGAGGAGTTGCTCGACAAGACGAAGGAGTTCGGCGGGGACGAAGGGTTTTTCGAGGAGGGGGCGGCCGGTCTGGGCGAGGAATTCACTGGTGCCCATGCCCAGGGTGTCGCCGCTGATGAAGATGACCCGGTCGAGCAGGTGGGGGTGGGTCTGTTGCAGACGCCGGTATAGGTTCGGTCCGTCCAGGTCGGGCATCTTCAGGTCGCTTAGGATCACGTCGTAGGAGCGCTGGGCTAGCCGCCGGAGTGCTTGGTTGCCGCTGGTGGCCAGGTCGACTCGGTGGCCGGCTGCCGTTAGCAGTTCGCTGAGCATTTCGGCAATGTCGCGTTCGTCGTCGACGATGAGAATGGCGCGGGAGGGGGCGTCGGTGGGGATCGGGGCGGGTTGGCCTGCGGGCGCTGGGGCGGTGGGGGCCAGCGGGAGGGTGATGATGAAGTGGGCGCCGCCGGTGGGGGGCGATTCCAGGGCGATCCGGCCGCCGTGGGCAACAATGACGCCGTAGCTGAACGATAGGCCGATCCCGGTGCCGACTCCGACCGGTTTGCTGGTGTAGAACGGTTCGAAAATCCGTGATCGGACCGCTTCCGGTATGCCAGGACCGTTATCGGTGAAGGTGATATGCGCGGTCCCGGGGGTTCGGGTCCAGCGGGTGGCAATCGCCAGTCGTCGCGGTGGGGCGACTTCCAACAGCGCTTGTTGGGCGTTGGCCATCAGGTTGGTGAAGACTTGGGCCAGTTGGTCGGCGTCGGCCGAGAGTTCCGGTAGCTCGGGGTCGAGGTCCAGGGTGAGGGTGATGTCGGCGGTCCGTAGGCCGTAGCCCATCAGTTCCACAGCCGCTTCCAACACGCCGTTTAGTGCGACCGGCTTGCGTTCCGGGGGTTGCTGCCGGGCAATCGCTAGAAAGGTTTTGACAATCCGTGCCCCTCGCTCCGCCGCTTGTCGGATCTTGCCAATCTTGTCCCGAACTCCCGCGTCCGCAATCTCCCCTTCCAGCATGATCGCTCGCCCCACTACCACCGATAGCGGGTTGTTTAGCTCGTGCGCAACCCCCGCCAGTAAGGATCCCAATGCGTTCAACTTCTCGCTCTGGTGCAACGCTTCCCGTTGCCGCGCTATCTCCCGCTCGGCGTGGCGGATTTCCGTGAGATCGATGATGCTGCCCACTACGGCATCCGTGCCGATATACACGATCCGTCTCGCGTTAATGGCGGCCGGGAAAGTGGAACCGTCGACCTTCTTCATCACGCATTCGTAGGAATCGACCCCACCCTGATCGAGCAACACCGCCCGCAGCTTGGCGCGATCGCCCGGATCGGCAAACAGCCCCTGGAGCGGTCGAGCCGCGATTTCCGCGACCGGAGCGCCGAACAAGCTACCCATGCCGGGACTGACGTAGAGCAGCCGATCCTCGTCAAGGGCGCTGATTAACACGGGTACCGGATGCGCTTCGGTGATGCTCCGGAAGCGTTGCTCACTTTCCCGCAGCGCCTGCTCCATCCGTTTCAGATGGGTGATGTCGGTACGCACGAACACGTTGCCACCCTCGGCGGTCGGGTGTCGGCTGACTAGAAACCAACGGCCGTCCTTGAGACAACCTTCAGTGGGTTCGAGGCTGACGGACCAATTTGCGTCGGCGATATAGGGTTCGTCCTGAAAGCTTCGCGGCGGGCGACCGTCGATCTTCTCCCACAGGAGCGATAACCGCGAGTAGAGTTCCGACACCGTGCAGCCCACCAAATGGTCGGCAGCGACACCGTAAAGAGAGGCAAACGCGGAATTGCAGATGATCAAGCGGCGAGAGGCGTCGTAAACCCCGAACCCGTTGGGAATGCTTTCGATCGCATCCCGGAACAAACGCACCCAACGCTGATGTTCCTGTTCCTGCTGTCGCAACGCCTGGTTACGCTGTTCGAGATGCGCGAATAGATCGCGCAGGGATTGACGCATCCTCTCGAAACTCCGGCCCAGCACGCCCAGCTCGTCACGGCGGCGCCATACCAAAGGCTGATCCAGCGCACCACCAGCCAGGGTTTCGGATTGGTCAATCAACCGCCGCAACGGCGCCATAACTTTGTAGCGCAGCAGTGCAGCGATGACCAGCAGGCCGGTGAACAGTTGCAATACACCGATCAGTAATATTTGGCTCCAGCGGGTGGCGAGTTGTGCCTCCAACGGGTCGGTACTCATCTCCACCCGAACTTCGCCGATGATCTCGCCCTCGTGTAGCACGGGACTGGTGCGAGATAGGAGGGTCGCATCGCCCGGAGATCGGGGCGCTGTGATTTCCAGGAAATGCGGCACCAGCGGCGACGAAACGCTGATCGCGGTCACGCGCCGATCGAGCATGATTGCGTCGAGCAACGGCTTGCCAGCGTCGGGCCTGATTTCCCAAATCGGGGTCTGCATGCCGAGCGCAAGCACGGTGACGATACGGGCGTGATCGCTGTCGAGCTGTTCCAGCAGGAGCGCCCGTTGCTCCGTGAAAAACAGCCACGCGGAAATGCCGATGGGCGCCGCCAAACCAATGAGCAACGCCACCGCAAGCGCCTTGCGCAGCGACAGATCCTCAAAAAATGCGCGCGATCTGGCGATCAAGCAAAACCTCGTTCATTCCCCGGTGGATGGATAGTCACAGCGCCGGCCACCATCAAACTCATTCGGCATACTTGTCCATGATTCGTTGTAGTCGGCCGTCGGATTTCATATCGGCGAGGCGGGCGTTGACGGCTGCGACGAGAGCGGGCGCGACTGATTTTTTACTAAACAACAGTTGGGAAGCATTGCCGGGAATGACGAGCGGATACCGTTCGATGCGGTCCTGGACGCCAAGCGCCTTGGCCGCTTCCATCGCCGCAGTGACGTCGTCGGCCAGCACGCCGTGAATACGGCCGTGGATCAATTTGCGGATGTTGGTCGCATAGTCGGAAGCGACCTCGACTTGCCGTGCAAAGGTGGGATTCGCCATTAACGTCGCAAACTCCGACCCATAATAATAGCCGCCGATGACGCCGAGCCTAAAGCCGGCCTCGGGCAGCGACGCCAACCCCGACAACCGGTGGTTCTCGACCGTGCCGCGCAACACGTACAAAGCCATTTCGTCGAGCCGGTAGACGTCGGAAAACCAACCGAAATCGGCGCGCTCGGCGTTCCAGCGCACACTAGTCGCCACATCGATGTGGCCGGCTTTCAACTCCAGCAGATGGCGAGGCCACGGCAATTGCTTGAAAGTCACCGAGCAGCCGATTTCTTTCGCCAAGGTTTGCATGAGTTCGATGTCGGAGCCGGTGACAGCGCCTCCCGCATCGACGTAGATCCGAGTGCCATACGGTTCCCAACCGACCGATAGCGAACACGGTTCCGCCTTTGCTCCGGTGGCCGCTGCCAGGGCGAGTGTCATCCCAAGCCAACAAAGCGTGATGATCGCACCGCGCATGAAATTTTTGGCGATTTTGCCGAGTAGTCTCATGACGCTCTCCTGTCTCGACCGGTTAGCTTGTTATGATGTGGCGATTCACTGATACGATGATTCCGTTATCGTCTGAATGAAGCGGGAGACAGTTTAGCGCGATGCCGACGCACGCGATTGGAACCTAGCTTTAATTTACTTTGGTTCGGTATCAGTTTGATTTCTCGATCCGGAATTTTTGTTTCAATTGTTTCAGCCGCTCCCCAACAGGGCGTTCCCCGCGACATGTATTGGATAAAAATTGGAGGGTTGCCGTTGAAGGCCCGAAAAGATGCCAAACCGACGATGTTTTGGCCATGAGCGATAAAAGACACATTCTGGTTGTCGATGACGAGCCCGACGTGCGGGAGATGATCGAGGAATACTTGATACAACAGGGCTTTGGAGTCACCACGGCCGAAAATGGCACCGCGATGCGGCAGGTGGTGGCGGAACGGCCGGTCGATCTGGTCTTGCTGGATATCCGGATGCCCGGCGAGGACGGATTGAGCCTAGCCCGTTTTCTCCGTGAGCATTACCCAGTCGGCATCATCATGCTGACCGCGGCCGGCGAGGTGATCGACCGGATTGTGGGGTTGGAGATGGGCGCCGACGATTACCTGGGCAAGCCCTTCGATCCCCGCGAGTTGCTGGCTCGCATCAAAAGCGTGTTGCGCCGTCTTGCGCCCCAAGTAACCCTGGACGCGACTGCCACCGACCCCATCCCGACCGGTATCCGCTTCGGGCGTTGCCGATTAAATCTGGAGTCGCACCAACTCTTTGACTGCAATGGCGCGGAGATTCCCATTACCAGCATGGAATTCGATCTCCTCCAAGCTTTCGCGACCCACCCCAACCGGGTACTCACCCGGGATCAACTCCTGAACATGGCCCACAGCCGCGACTGGGAACCGTTTGATCGCAGCATCGATATCCGCATCACCCGGATCCGGCGCAAGATCGAGGATGATCCGGCCAAACCGCAAACCATCAAGACCATACGCGGCAAAGGCTACATCTTCATTCCCGACAAGGAATGATGACAGCCCACAGGAAGAAAGCCTCAAAACCCCGAGATCTCATCATTTGGAGCGCTCACGCCGAACCGGTCAGCCGCTCCAGCGCCTCGCGGTATTTGGCCATGGTCCGATGCACGATTTCGGGCGGCAGTTCCGGCCCCGGCGGTTGCTTGTTCCAATCCAACGTTTCCAGATAATCGCGCACGAACTGCTTATCGAAGCTGGGCGGATTGACGCCGGGCTGATATTGATCGGCAGGCCAGAATCGCGAGGAATCGGGCGTCAGTGCCTCGTCCATCAACACCAAGCGGTCCTGCTCATCCAGCCCGAACTCGAATTTGGTATCGGCGATAATGATGCCCCTGGTCAGCGCGTATTCGGCAGCCTCCCGATAAATTTGCAGGCTGATCACTCGTACCCGATCCGCCAGCTCCCGCCCAATGACATCGGCGACCTGCTCGAAACTGACGTTTTCGTCGTGGGCACCCAACGCCGCCTTGGTCGATGGGGTAAAAATCGGCTCCGGCACGCGATCCGCCAGCCGCAACCCCTTCGGCAAACGAACGCCGCATACTGCACCATCGCGCTGGTAATCCTTCCAGCCCGAGCCGATCAGATAACCGCGCACGATGGCCTCCACTGGCAATCCCTTTAGCCGCCGTGCCACCACTGCCCGGCCCATGACCGAGGCGCGTTCGATGGGATCGGGCAGCGCGTCCTCCAGCGTTATTTCGGCGAGTTGCAGGTGATCGGGTACGAGATGGCGGGTACGGCCGAACCAGAAATTCGACACCGCTGTCAATACTGTGCCTTTGCCGGGAATCGCGGTCGGCAAGATCACATCAAACGCGGAGAGCCGATCGCTGGCCACCATCAGCAAATGCCGATTGTCTACCGCGTACAAATCACGGACCTTACCGCGATAAACCAACGGCAAGCTTTTAATCTCGGGAGGTGTAGCGACAGTGGACGCAGACATACGAAGACAACTCCTAACGTGAAACGGGATCGATACCGCATTGTAACCGCCCACCGGTGTCACGGAGAACGGGCTTTGGCTACAACTCTGCTTTTGGCGGGTCGATGCGACCGTATCGCGCTCTCCAGCGATGCAGTATGCTTGGCGCATGAATCTGACCGATGCCCTACTCCCGACCGATCTGTTGTTTCTTGCTGATTTCGTTTGGCTGCTGGTGCTGTTGCAGGCGTTGCGGCGGGCACCTTGGCGGCGGTTTTTAGCCAGCTCCATGCTTCAGCATGTATTCCTGGGCGCTTCGGCGGCGCTGTTCCTGATCTGGATCTTCGAGGCCGGCGTTCGGCCCGCCCTGGGTTTTCATTTCCTGGGCGTTACCGTTTACACCCTGATGTTCGGCTGGTCGTTCGGCGTGATCGGCGTCAGTATCACTGCGGTGGGAGTCACGCTGATGAACGGCGAATGGACAGCGCTAGGCATGAATGCCTTGCTGCTCGGCGTGCTGCCCGTATCGACCAGCTATGGCATCTATTATCTTGTGCACCGCTACCTGCCCCGCCATCTATTCGTTTATATTTTCCTGTGTGCCTTCTTCAATGCCATGGTCACAGCCGGCGTAGTGGTTTTGACACTCGTGACCTTGCTCGTTCTTACCGAGACCTACACCTTCGCCCGCATCAGTGACGAGTATTTGCCTTTTCTACCGCTTTATCTGTTTCCCGAAGGAATGCTCAATGGCATGGTCACCACTGCCTTGATCGCCTTAAAACCCGATTGGCTGAAAACCTACGACGACGATGTTTACTTGAGACATTGATTGGCGCCGGTCAAAACCCATTCGAAAATATCGCTGTCCCCGTTCAAAATAAACCTTTGGAGCCGTTCGAAGAGGAGGTTGCAAACTATCCGTGTTGGGCAAACTATTTGGTGGAGCTTTCGGTTTCATGGTCGGCGGACCCTTGGGAGCGTTGCTGGGAGTGGCGGTCGGCCATAATTTCGATCAGGGTGGCTGGAAAACGGGCACAGCGTCGAACACTGCCGATGCGCCAGGCTCGGTTCAGGGAATATTTCTGCAGACCGCGTTCCAATTGATGGGTCACGTTGCCAAGGCCGACGGCCGGGTGTCGGAGCTGGAAATTGCTGCGGCCCGCGCCATCATGGATCACCTACGGCTGAACGCCGATCAGCGGCGCATCGCCATCGAGTGTTTCACTGCTGGCAAACAGCCGGATTTCCCGATCGATACTTCTCTCGACACGCTCAAGCAGGCCATCTCCAACCAACCCCAGCTGTTGCAACAACTCTTCGAAATTCAGTTGAATGTCGCCTACGCCGATGGCAGCCTGCATCCACGAACTCATGCCCGGCTGCTGTCCATCACCGATCGAATGGGCGTCTCCCGCTTGCAATTCGAAGCGCTGCATAACCTGTTTCGCGGGCAGCATTATTGGGCGCGACAACAGCACCAAAGCAACAATAGGCGAGCAGAGGATGATCGAGCATGGAACCATCGCACTCACGGTCCACGCCCGACCACGGCGATCCATTCGCTCGAACAAGCCTACGCGGTGCTGGGGTTAAAACACGAGGCTAACCCGGCTGAAATCAAGCTGGCCTACCGCCGCCTGCTCAAACAATATCACCCGGACAAGCTAGCGTCCCGCAACGCTTCCCCGGCCGACATGAAGCAGGCCACCGAAAAAACCCGCGAAATCACCGCCGCCTACGAGCGCATCCGGGAAGCGCGCGGGTTCTGACTTCCCACGCGTGACCTGTCCGCTGCGCCGCTACAGTACCCCTCGTTCGGCCAAGGATACGGTTTGACCGTCACCGACCACGATATGATCAAGTAGCCGGACATCGATCAGCGCCAGTGCTTCCTTCAGTCGCAGGGTAATCGTTTCGTCGGCGCGGCTGGGCTCGGCGATGCCGGAGGGGTGGTTGTGGGCCACGATCACAGCGGCGGCGTTGTGGTAAAGCGCGCGTTTCAACACCTGTCGCGGATGCACCGACGAACTGTCGATGGTGCCGTAAAACAGCTCCTCGTACTGAATGACCCGGTGCTTGTTGTCCAGAAACAGCGCGGCAAACACCTCATGCGGGTGATGGCGCATTTTAGCCATCAGATAGCGGCGCGTATCGGTCGCGCTTTGAATCGCGTCGCCACGCTGTAAGGTTTCCTCCAGATAGCGGCGGGCCAGTTCCAGCACCGCTTGCAATTGGACGTATTTGGCCGGCCCCAAGCCCGGCGTCGCGCAGAACGCGGCTTGGTCCAGTTCCAGTAAGGTCCGCAGTCCGCGGTGCTGCTTGAGCATGTCGCGGGCTAGATCGACGGCGCTACGCCCCGGCACGCCAACTCGCAGGAAAATCGCCAGCAATTCGGCATCGGACAACGCGGCAGCGCCACGTTGCAGCAATTTTTCGCGAGGACGTTCGTCGTCGGGCCAATCACGAATGGACATTGATCTTTCCCTCTACCAAACCAGTTGCGAGAAGCATGGTCGCGAACGGTGACGAGGGCAAGCAGCCGACGGACCGGGCTGGATAGAGTTGCCCTGCGTTCCCCAAATAACCGACCACAGCGCCCTGTTATAAAGCAATCTCCCCGCCTGGAGCACTACCGTGATGCGCAACGAACCCCGAATTCCGTCGCAAAACCGCCCTCCGTCGCCATTTGAGAAAACCAAATATTTTAATAAACATATAGTTGATATAATTGGCAAACCATTTGCTCTAACCAAACTCAAGGATTTGTGCTCGCGGGCTGACTAGCCCTGCCAGAGCGCGAATTCCCGGCGGCTAACGGGGGCCGCCGTCGCGGACCATGGCGTCCGATTACGCGTCGCCCTGATGCGTTTTCGGACGCCCTTTTTTTGCCCTTCTTCGACCGTTGCTCGGCTTTTGCACCCGTTCGAGCTGCGTTAAGCTTCCGCGAATTTCCCTATCTCGCGCGGAGTCCCGCCATGTTGCAACCTCTGGCCAAGAAACGTATTTTACTGGGCATCACCGGTGGTATCGCCGCTTACAAAGGCGCCGATTTGGTTCGCCGTTTGCGGGAGGTCGGCGCCGAGATACAGGTGGCGATGACTCCAGCGGCGACGACCTTTGTCGCACCGCTGACCTTCCAGGCGGTGTCCGGTCGGCCGGTACATACCGAATTGTTGGACACGAGCGCCGAGGCCGGCATGGGCCATATCGAATTGGCCCGGTGGGCCGATTTAATCCTGATCGCCCCTGCCACGGCCGATTTTCTCGCCCGACTGGCACAGGGCATGGCTAACGATTTGCTCAGCACTTTGTGCCTGGCCACCGATCAGCCTATCGCCGTTGCTCCTGCGATGAATCGGCTGATGTGGCAGAACGTCGCCACTCAGGACAACTGTCGGCTACTGGCGCGACGCGGAGTAAAAATCTGGGGGCCAGGCGTCGGTGAACAAGCTTGCGGCGAAATTGGCGCCGGGCGGATGTTGGAGCCGGTGGAATTGTGCAACCTCGTCATCGCGCAACTCGGCACGCAGAACGACGCGGCTGAATTTCACTCTGAATTGCCTGTCGCGACCCCCTTCCCGACCGGGCCGCTCGCGCCTCACGATCTGCAAGGATTAACTGTCCTCATCACCGCCGGTCCCACCCGCGAAGCCCTCGATCCGGTACGGTTCATCAGCAACCGCAGCACGGGCAAAATGGGGTTCGCTGTGGCCGACGCGGCGGCAGCGGCGGGCGCGCGGGTGGTTCTGGTTAGCGGCCCCGTGACGCTGAAAACCCCATCTGGCGTCGAGCGGATCGACGTGGAAAGCGCGGTCGAGATGCACAAGGCAGTGATGGAACGTTCCCGTCAGGCAGATATCTTTATCGCCACCGCCGCCGTCGCCGACTACCGCGCTGCCCATCCCGCCGAGCAGAAGATCAAGAAAACTCGCGACGTGCTGACTTTGGAGTTGGTACGCAATCCCGACATTTTGGCGGAAGTGGCCGCGTTGCGTTCGCACCGGCCATTCACGGTGGGCTTTGCTGCCGAAACGCACGATGTTTTGCAATACGCCGATGACAAACGCCGCCGCAAGAATCTTGACATGATCGCCGCCAATCAGGTCGGCGTGGCCGGTAGCGGTTTCGAGAGTGAACAGAACGAATTGCATGTCCTCTGGGAAGGCGGAGAGCGGGTGTTGCCACTCGCCGATAAGATGTTACTGGGGCAACAACTGATCACGCTCATCGCAGAGCGGTATCGGTTGTGGAAAGGGGAGCTGTAACGATCAAATCTTAGGATTTCCGGACAAAACCTCGTCGCTGATCGACCACACCATGATTCTCAAAGGTCTCCAAAAGAATCTGGGGGTTCTATCCGGTAGTCCTGAACTTGATCGAGTAAAGCCCGGATCATGCGGCGCTTGAATCAGATGTTTCGACATCCAGATTCCGCGCTGTAAGACCCAGGCATTGTTGGGTATTTTCCGGTTTCAATCGCCACAATCGCGCTCCGCGAAAACCTCCTTGGCAGCAAACAGGCCGTTGAGGGCAGATGGAAAACCGGCGTAAACGGCCATTTGCATGATGATCTCGACTACCTCTTCGCGCGTGCAGCCAACATTGAGTGCGCCATGAATATGTACCTTCAATTGCGGCATGGCATTGCCCAGTGCGGTCAACGCTGCGACAACGCTGATCTCCCTGGCCTTCAGATCAAGTTGAGGCCGCGAGTAGATGTCGCCGAATGGAAACTCGATCAGATACTTTGCGAAATCGGGCGCAATGTCGGCTAGCGAGGCAATGACGTGCTCGCCTGCTTGTCCATCGATTTCTCGCAACTTCTCCCATCCTCGGGAATAGCGGGATGCTTCAAGGGAACTCTGAGGTTGGTTCATTTGGCCGCCTTTCCATTTGGCGCCAGAGACTTGGCGATCATTTGTCGATAGGTATGAATCTTGTCGTCCAAGGCACGAGCGCACGTCGAAAGCTCTTCGATCTTGGTGACCAGGCGCTCTCGATGGAGCTTGAGCATCGCTAGCCGCAGTTGCAACGTCTCCTCGCCCTGTGCACGGAGGACAGCGTACTGCTTGATTTCAGCCAGAGGCATCCCGGTGAGTTTGAGCCGGAGAACGAACTCAAGCCAAAGGATATCTTCACGGCGGTACCTCCGATGGCCGTTAGCAGCCCTTCCTGCCGGCTTCAAGATTCCTTCCGCTTCGTAGAAACGCAGGGTATGCGGGGAAACTCCGCTCAGGCGGGAAAGCTCCCCAATTGAGATGACATTGCTGGTCACGGCACCCATGTTAGGACTTAGAGTTCACTCGAAGTCAAGAGCGACTTGGAGCTTAAACGAAATTGGTTGATGCCCAACGCCTAAATTCACCGGCCTGCAAGGCCATCTATCGCGGTGTTGTTGTCCGCAACGCTGACCATAGTTCTATTGAGGAGCCGGACAATAAAGGAACCAGAGCCATCCCTTGTGAGGACAGCTCCAGGGTTCTTCCTTGCGATCTCGGCAGCTTCATGGTATTCCATGGACGGCCTAACGGGGCGGCGGATAAGCCGCGTAGCGTAGCGTAGCCGGGTTGATGCGTGGATTAGGCTTATCCCCGCAATGAAGGGTCTTTGCCCATAAAAACCCAATCCTGTTAAAGCCGAGCCGAATAGCCAGACTGCAGCAGGGGCTAGAACGGGGTTAGCCAAATTATTGGAGCCGGACCTCGCCATCACTGAAGACCAAGTCAATGCTATCTTGCTTAGAAGGAATGACGATTTTCCATTGCCCTTGACCGATCTTCTCGGCAGCCACATCAACGGGGCACTTCTCATTAATGTCGCAACGAACAAAGGCCACTTTCTCGCGCCCGCCATCTTGTCGATGACTTGCTCCTGGGCAATAGTACATCGTTTCGAGAGTTGGCCGATATAAAATTTCTGTGCTTCCTGCTGAAAGTTGTTGCACAGATAAGATCTCAACGTTTTCCTTTTTATACTGTTTCATGGCACCTCCACAAGCACTAGTGGATATGGACATTACCAACACCGATATCGCAATTGGCATTTTCATCGCGATTTATCCTTTACTGCTCATGATGCTTGAAGCTGGGTTGCGCTCCAAACGTTTTGGGCTTCCAATGTTGGTAGGCTGTTTTGCTTCTAATTCTAATATGCTCTTGCCAAGCTCTCTAGGAGTTTCAAAACCCAGCCAATCATCAGCATCGACATCCTCTCCTACCACTTCCTCAACAACTTCGCTAGCCCATGAGGCACACGTATTTGTATACCGCCATGCGACATTTGCCTTCATCAATGCGTTAAAATGCTTGGCTTGCGCATCTGAAAGCCGGTAATACCGACTCGCAACGGCCTTTGCGGAAGCTTCCATCCCTACTCGGATATCAGAAGCATCACCATTGTCTACTACATTTGGATGAGCATCTGGCCAAAGCCCATAAAAGGTTGTCTTTCCATCGTGCGTAATGGTTAGCCATGCATGCCCTGCCGTATAGTCGTTTGAATCGCCCGCGACATTGCTGTGAATCCCAAGTACCATATTTCCCATATTGTTTTACCTCTTGTTTTACCTCTTCTCAGAAGATTAAATGCGCGATGTGATTTCTAACGGAAGAGTCCGCGACAACGTCAAGTTCAGTGGTGGCCAGAGCGGAGCGTCAGCTTGTGCAATAAAATGAGCGCAGCGAATCGCGCAAGAAGGCGCGGAGTGTAGGCTATCCACTGCAACGCATGGTTATGTGTTTGCCTTGAATATTTTACGCATAGCATGCCAACTCTTTTAGTCGCGTGATTTGCCATTCTTGTTCTGGAACATATGCAGATAAGTCTGAGACTGCATAGCTAGCGTATGCATAAACACTTGCATAAGCAGCATATTCTGATGCTTCGAGAGCTCGACCTGCTAGTGCCGCTGCTACGCCACGACCTACGGAAACTGCTGCATTTCCAGAACCGTCAAGAGAGCCTGAACCAGCATGACTCTGTGCTGCTTTGGCGGCCAAGGTTGCTGCGTTGTCTAGATCGTCCCGAGCGCACTCGCCTTCGGCAAATTTTTCACCGATTGAAAGTGCATCTGCAATTTGATTGTCGGTTAAAAGTCCTTTTACTCTCTGAACGCATGAAATTCCAAATTGAATTCTCAATTTGAATTGCTCATCGCTGTCGAGGTTGATGGCCGCAGCTATTCTCTTAAGTTCTTCAGGAATCATCTGAATTTCCAGATACGCCTCGATTACACATAGCGGGCGCGAAACGTCCGCGACAATGTTCAAGGTAACCGGCCTTGCGTAGCTTTATGCGTAAGGTCCGGTTGACTACAGGGTTGGGCGTCCAGGCATAATAGTTCGGAGAGAAGCTCATTAATGCTTTCCTCGACACTTTTGCCCGCCGTATCGATGACGATTCTTTCAACAGTCCATGGCTCATAGGCTCGGTGCTCCACTTCGTCCCAGGTTGGCAATTTCATTCCTGGAATGTCTGGCGCACGGTTATCGACTCTGCGCCGGTGTTCATGAATGTCGGAACAAATTACCTCGATGTTGATGTGACGAACTTCGGTTTCCTGCGCTACTTGTTCCCACTCGCGGCGAGTCAATTCAAGAGGGTTGCACGAGTCCGCGATTACGCTGCTTCCGACACGAAGATTGTCGCTAGTGATCCGATATGCGAGGCGGTAGCCCTCTCCCTCGACGTTGGCTGAAAGTAGTTCGCGCAGCCCTTGCTCGATCGTGTCAATTCGCAGGTAGGTGCAACGCAGATGTTTTGCCGTGCGCTGCGCAAGTGATGTCTTCCCGCTGCCAGGGAGGCCGGAAAAAATATAAAGGAACGGGGCTTCGTGTGTCACGTCAATTCTCTGGACGCCCAACGTTAGGCTTCGGACGCATGCGGTACCGCCTTGGCCACAACCCAGTGGTTCTTCCCCAGTTGGCGTATCCGCTGGAACCCATGCTCTTCAAACATCGTAAGCCTCCCGTTATATAGGAACGAGGCCGAGACGTTGCGACCCTCGCAATTTTCGGGGTAGCTCTCCACGATGCCACCGCCCAAGCGTGCAATCTCCGCGAGCGCACCGCCCAACGCCACCTTCGACACGCCCCGGCCACGGTATTCCTTGTCCACGAACAGGCATGTGATGCGCCACTGCGGCAATGACTCCAAACCCTCTCGATATGCTCGCTGATGCTTGATGCGCGGCAACTCTTCAGGCGACCCAAACTGGCACCACCCAACACACCTCTGGCCCTCGTACACCAGTGCGGCATGGGTCGTTCCATTGCGAACGTGGCACTCCTTCTTCTCGCGCCGATGCGGACCTCGTTCCTTTCCATCGGCGTGAAATTCCAAGCACCAGCACCCACCCCACACGCCATTGTGGTGCTCCACAAGTTCAGCGAAGTCGCCCCAGGTCTTCGGGGATAACGCTTTGATGGTGAACGATGTCATGAACGGAACTCCGAGGCCCAACGTCTGACATAACCGGCTGGCTGGCTGGAAGCGGACGAAGCCCGCTGTAAGCTAGTCCGTGTTGATGGATTTGTTAGTCCGCGCACTAGGAAAGATATGGCATGCCTACACAGCCAGTCTGAAATTCATAGTTTTGCAAGCCACTGTTCAAGAATACGCAGCACTGAAGGCCGGTGAGATTCCAATGCTGCTGAAGATGCTAGGGATAGAACACAGCGATCGGTAGCAGGCCACTTCAAAAGATTGTCGGGATCTTCAACAACGAACGATTTAGTGTTGCTCTTGGCTTTGGCACCAGTATGCAAAACAAGCTGGATATTTTTTTGTGGGTATAGCTTGAACGTTGCGAAGTGATCTTCGATCTTGAAACTTGGCGCGTTCCATTTGATCTCTTCAGTAATGCGCTTATCGAGGCCAAGGATAATGCGGCGCAACTCCTCAATCCCTGCCTTATGTGGATGGTCCAGCTTGGCCAGATATTCGGTCACCGCTGTTGATGCAAGGGAACCCGCATTCAATCTTTTCGGAGCCATTGCTGTGTGTCTCTTTTGGTGGGCTAACGGGGCGGCTTGATCCGCGTGGTTGTGCGGCGCTTCGCGCCAAGCAACCATGCGGATGCTTATCCGCCGCCCCGTTGTCGCGGGCGCGAAGCGTCCGCGACAACGTGAAGGTCACCAGCGCTGCGCGGTTTTATCGCGCAGCGTTCGGTGGACCGCAGGGTTAGAGCCCATGTTGCTCAGCGAATTGTCTGACGACATCGGGGTTCTCCTTCGTAAATGCCCAACCCTTAAGGTATTCGAACAAGGCGTCCGTACAAGCGAGAAAGCCAGCAGCTATTTCGATCCATAGTTCTTCGGGAAAATCTTTGTCGATCTCGGAAACTCGAAGAGAAACGGAGCCCTCAGTCGTACCGGGCTGCCATACCGAGAATATATGTCGCTCTGAGAGGTGAATGAATCCAGATGTCGCCTCGTACACTCTCGGCATCCATTCGTATTTGGTACCAAGAGAATCAACAAGATATCGATCCGTCATTGGCATGCCATTGCGATCCTTCAATTTCCTGACCGGCACACCTTTGAGGACACTTGAAGCGAATTCGTGCGGTTGCTCGACGATAAATGCAGCAAAGAACCGTAAGCAGCTATCTAGCTGGAGGCGTAAGAGCGATGCAGCGCAGGTGTAGTTGTGACTCCGAACAAGCGCGGAGAAGCCAGCGCAGAGCGACATGGAGCGCTTAACCACGGCTGAAGCAAGAATGTCCAATGCGAATATCTTACCTCCATCAGCCAGAAGTATTTCCTTCAGGATGTTCAGGTGAAGGTCGCGAAGCCCCTCAATATGTGTGACGTGACGATCAAGCTCAGGTGTCATGTGGACTTTAACGTGGAAATAACCGGCCTGCGCGGCTTTTTGCGCAGGTCCGGTTGATTGCCGGGTTATACGATCGGGGCATGCGCAATCTCCCTACCTGCAAATTCACTGGCCAACAAATAGATGAACTGCTGCGGGATGTTTGAAATTACCTCTTGAATGTGGCTTCCATGCTTTCCCTTAAGGACTCCCTCAAACAGGTGTGGTCGATATCGAGTGATCGAGCCGAAGTAGTAGAAGCATGCATATACGGAGAGCATTTGCTCCATCAGGTTGGGCTTGTCAGCCACAGGACATAGGTAAAGGTAGTTCTTTCGATATGGAGGAATCTTCATCGCAGTAGTCCATATCAGTGGGCGTACCAGTGCGACTAAATCGACTATCTTGTCTGCAGCCCTTCCCGTATAAACAAGGGGGGCAATTTGCTCAAACTTTAGCAACTCTCGGCCATCGATGACTTCAGTAGAAGTTACTTGCCTAAACGCCGCATTAAGCCCTGATTCGGCAAGAAGTTTTTTCCTCGTTATTCCAAAACGCGACAGGTCATCTGCAAAGACATTGATGACAAGCCAAATGGACTTCGCGGCTTCATCGTGAAGGTAATCAATCCTTGTGATCTCAACGAAGCGTTCAATCGAATCGGCTGCTTCGCACCATACCCTGTGGCCTTGTAGAAGCTGGGGAAGCAGCCGTTGGAGATCAAACACCTTTCCAGCTGAGGGGAACTTCTTACCCACAAGTGCTTCTTGAAAATCATCGAAGACATTGACATCAGATGGCTTTGACCGGTACGCCTTCAAGAACGAGTCGGTAAATTCGGCACCACCCGGATGAATACCCTCTTGTAAACCGTGCTGGGCACGTAAGTACTCAGCTTTTAGCTTCTTCTGAAGAACAAAGGCTTTCGCTAGATTTAGAAAGCAGTAGTAAATAAGCAGTGGTTTCGCTGTCACCAATGTCGACGAGGCTGCAGATCGGAAGAAGTCTTCCGCTTGCGCTAGAAACGCAATTGCTTGATCCCTAGAAGGGCCGGTAAGTGAATCTTCGACGCTTTGTCTGATTATTCCCCACGGGTTCGTTGAGAAGATTCGCGATTGCAATCCATAGCGGCGGGTCGTTCGGACTACAGGATAGAATGAAAAAGGGATAGGCCGCCCTTTAACAGTCAGCACTGTGCCGACTCTAGCTGCTGCGATTCGGGTCATTGGATGCTCATCGTATAACGCCTGAATTAAGCCGCGCCGCGAAGCGGCGTCGGCTTGAATGAATTGTTAGACATCACTGGCATGGCACTAAGCAATTTAGTGGCTTCATGTTTCACGAAGTGAACGAACGCCGCCAACTGATCCGCGCGTGAGGCCAAGCAATCTTCTCCTTGTCCAAGATAAGCCTGCCGGGCTTCAAGCAGTACGGGCTTATGTTGATCTGGCAGACGCTCCATTGCCCAGTTGGCAACGATATCCTTCGGTGCGATCTTGCCGGTTGCTGCGCTGTACCAAATGCGAGACAAGGTAAGCACTACATTCCGCTCATCGCCTTCCCAATCCGGCTGCGAATTCCATAGTTTCAGAGTGTCGCTCAATGCCTTGAATAGATCGCCTTCCGGAACTGGGTTAAAGAAATCCTCTGCGGCCGAACCTGCCAATGCAAGGCTATGCTGCCTTACTTTAGTTAGCAGAATAGCCAGATCAACATCGGTTGTGGCGGGCTCGAAGATGCCCGCAAGAATGTCCTTACGCTGCCACTCCCCGAATTGCAGTTCCCGTCTGGCCGGATAACGCCAAGGGACAACATCACCATGCACGACGATGGTAACTTCCAAGGCGCGGAGAGCTTCACTTTGGCCAGGGGAGGCAGAAATTTCCAAGAGATCTACGACCAGGGCTTGTCGGACAGTCTCATCGAGCCGTGCAGCCACAGTAACCAGCAAATCAATATCACTGTATGGCTTCAGGCCACCGTCCAGTGCAGAGCCGTACAAATGCACGGCCAGCAACGTTGATTCCAGATGACGCTCGATGGCGTTGAGAGCCAGTGATAGCTGTACCGAAATCTCGGCGGGTACTGCGTTACTCATGATGTCTAACAAGTGATTATGTAGTTTCAGTCTATCTACCATAACTAGCCACACATATCAATAATCATTTGATTTATCTGAATTTTATTAACTATATAATACCACCTCTTTACTACTGACGACCCAAAACGCAGAACCGCCTCGCAGCAACACATGATCGAGCAAGATCACGCGATACCGAGCTGCTTTGTATAGCGAAATTTAGGCGTTTTTCTTCATTTTCTGTGTGCAAGCGCAGCATCTCCGTGCGAGTTTTGGTAAGGTTATTACTCTGCTCACAGCGCTAACCATCTTGCGCCAGAATTCGCATGGCTGGAACTTTATCAACAGCACGGAACCGGACACGGCATGACCGCCCAAACCATTGAACTGAAAATCCTCGACCCCCGTTTGGGTCAGGACATCCCCCTCCCCGACTACGCTACTGTCGGCTCAGCCGGCCTGGACCTGCGCGCCTGTCTGGCGGAACCACTGACGGTGCAGCCGGGCGAGACGCATCTGATCCCCACCGGCCTCGCCATCCACATCAGCGACCCCAAATTGGCCGCGATGGTGTTGCCGCGCTCGGGCCTCGGTCACAAGCATGGTATCGTGCTGGGCAATCTGGTCGGCTTGATCGACAGCGACTATCAGGGCGAACTACTGGTTTCGTGCTGGAATCGAGGTCAGACGCCGTTCACCATCGCCGTCGGCGAGCGCATCGCGCAAATGGTGATCGTGCCAGTCGTGCGGGCCCAGTTTGCCATCGTCCCCGAATTCACGCCCAGCGAGCGCGGTGCGGGCGGCTTCGGCCATTCCGGACGGCATTGAAACCGAAATGAAAAAATCCATCTTTCGGGAATACGACATTCGTGGCGTAGTAGACCGCGACCTGACGCCCGAGGTGGTACGCGACATCGGCCAAGCAATCGGCAGCCTCGCCGCCGAGCGTGGCGAAACCGAAGTCATCGTCGGCCGGGATGGACGGCTGTCCAGTCCCGCCTTATGCGAAGCCCTCAAAGCGGGCATTCGTGCTGCTGGGCTGGATGTGCTGGATCTCGGCATGGTCTCCACGCCTTTGTTGTACTACGCCACGCACACCCTCGGCTCCAGCCATGCCGGCGTGATGGTCACCGGCAGCCACAATCCGCCGCAATACAATGGCCTAAAAATCGTCATCGATAAAATCGCCCTGCACGGCGAGGTTATCCGTGACCTACGCCGCCGTATCGAAACCGGCGATCTGCGCCACGGTCACGGTGGCGAGCGCTCTAATCCTATTCGCATCGACTACATCCGCCGGCTTAGCGAAGCCCTGCCACTCGCCAAGCCATGCAAGGTCGTGGTGGATTGCGGCAACGCCATCGCCGCCCGCACCGCTCCCCCTCTACTGCGAGCGCTGGGCTGCGAGGTCGTGGAATTGTTCTGCGAGGTGGATGGACGGTTCCCGCACCACCATCCCGATCCCAGTATTCCCGAGAATCTGGTCGATTTGCAGATGGCGGTACGTGAACACGGGGCCGACATCGGCCTGGCTTTCGATGGTGACGCCGACCGGCTGGGGGTGGTCACGGACGTGGGCGAAATCGTCTGGCCGGATCGGGTGTTGATGCCGCTGGCCGAGGAGGTGCTGACCCAGCAGCCTGGCGCGGCCGTGGTCTACGACATCAAGTGTTCCTGGCACCTGACCCGCCTGATTGAACGACTCGGCGGTCAGCCGATTTTGTGGAAAACCGGCCATTCGTTGATCAAGGCCAAGATGCGCGAAACCGGCGCGCTGCTGGGCGGCGAGATGGCGGGTCATTTCGTCCACGCCGACGATTGGTTTGGCTTCGATGACGCCTTCTACGCCGCCGCGCGGCTACTGCGGCTGTTGACCCGGCACGGGGTTTCCAGCGCCGAGTTTTTTGCTGCCTATCCGACCGGCCTCAACACGCCCGAGCTGCGGCTGGACATGGCCGAAGGCGAACCGTTTGCGTTCATGGCCCGGCTGACCGATCAAGCGGATTTCGGAACGGACGCGCGGATTATCACTCTGGACGGCTTGCGGGTCGAATTCCCGCACGGCTGGGGATTGGTACGCGCTTCCAACACCACGCCCAGCTTGACACTGCGCTTTGAGGCGGACGATCCGGCTGCCATGAGCGACATTCAGGACCGATTCCGCCGGCAATTGTTGGCGCTGCAACAGAATTTAGCTTTACCCTTCTGACTCTCTCAGTATATTCCACCTTTTCCCTGCACAGGTTGATCAACGCATGGCCATCGACGCCCAAGCCGCCATCCAGGTCGCTCATGTTCTGACCGAATCGCTCCCCTACATCCGCCGCTTTTCCGGCAAAACCTTCGTGATCAAATACGGCGGCCACGCCATGGAAAGCGAGGAACTGAAAAACAGTTTCGCGCGGGATATCGTGCTCATGAAGCTAGTCGGGTTCAATCCGGTGGTGGTGCATGGCGGCGGACCGCAAATCAGCAACCTGCTCAAGCGCATCGGCAAGGAAAGTCGCTTCGTGGACGGGATGCGGGTCACCGACAGCGAGACGATGGACGTGGTCGAAATGGTGTTGGGCGGGTTGGTCAACAAGGAAATCGTCAACAACATCAACCGCCAAGGCGGTTGCGCGGTCGGTCTGACTGGCAAGGATGGTGACTTGATTCACGCTCGTAAATTGACCATCACGCGCCAAAGTCCCGATCTGGAAGTGCCGGAAATCATCGACATCGGCCATGTCGGCGAAGTCTCCAGCATCGATAAATCCATCGTCGAGACGTTGACCGCCGGTAATTACATTCCGGTGATCGCCCCGATCGGGGTCGGACCGGACGGGCAGTCCTACAACATCAACGCCGACCTGGTCGCCGGCAAGATCGCCGAAGTGCTGCGCGCCGAGAAATTGATGCTGCTGACCGATACCACCGGGGTACTGGACAAGGAAGGCAACCTGTTAACCGGACTAGACGCCCGGCAGGTGGAGGCGTTGATCGAAGATGGCACTATTCACGGCGGGATGTTGCCAAAAATTGCCTGCGCGCTGGACGCGGTGTTGGCGGGCGTCAAGGCCGCGCACATCATCGACGGGCGAATTCAGCACGCGGTACTGGTGGAACTGTTCACCGACGCCGGTATCGGCACGCTGATTCGGGGGTAGGCAGTCGTCGAATTCCCTCGTAGCGGGTCGGTCCGATACCCGTTCGGACCGACCCGCGCCACCAGATTTCCGCTCTGTGCGGCACCGAGGGGAGCCAGTTTGTCGATCCGCCGCTAACGTGGCGTCATCGATGCGTAACCCGCGCGGCTCGGACGTTTTCGTCGATCCGTGACTACCGAATATCGATTTACGTCCGCAATCTGGTAATCCACGCCACGAAAATTGCCACGAGCACCGCCGCCACGACCAACACGATTCGATAGAGCCGACCGAACTGGGCCTGCATCCTGACGGATCGTGCTTGTTCCTCCACGGCTTTGCTCTGGGTTTCCATCGCCTGCTTCTGCAACTCCAGCGCTTCCCGCTGCATGGACAAAGACTCGCCGGCCATTCGTCTATACTCGCTCTCAAGCACCCGTTGAGAATCGCGTATTTCGGTCAGCAACTGCTTGATATCGTCGGTTTCCATTTGGATTCACTTTGCGTATGGCGCACAACCCAACGCGACACATCCCCACCACTGCTCTGGTGATCGCCCTGTCAGTTTGCGTCTGGATGCTTTGGAACACCCCTCTCCCGTCCTCACTTCCCCACGGCGCCTACATCTGGCAACGGGAGTGGACCGACGGATTGCGGGAAGCGATTCGGCGGAATCAGCCATTCGTGGCCGAATGGGTGGTGTTGGCGGCGGAAGTCGAGTTTCGCCCCAACGCCGCGCCGCGCGTGGCGCGAGTCGCGCCAGATTACGCCAGTTTGCGGGAATCGCAACGACTCATCGGCGTTGCGATCCGGGTCGCGCCCTGGTCCGGTCCCTTCGATGGGAATCGCCCGGAAGCTAAATTCCTCGTTCAATTCGCCCGCGACATCTTGGACGACATCCGGCAACACGGTATCGAACCGTCGCAACTACAATTGGACTTCGATGCTGCGACCCGTCAATTGGACGGTTATCGCCGCTGGTTGGATGCCTTGCGCGAAGCCATCGCGCCCACGCCACTCGTCTTCACCGCCCTACCGACCTGGCTGGACAGCCCCGCCTTTGCTCGACTCGTCCAATCCGCTGATGGTTACGTGCTGCAAGTGCATTCCTGGGAAGCACCCCGCGCGCCCGATCAGCCTTTCACCCTCTGCGATCCCGAGCGGGCTAAACGCGCCATCGCCAAAGCGGCAAGACTCGACCAGCCATTCTGGGTCGCTCTACCCACTTACGGCTATCGCGCCTGGTTCGATGCCCACAATCGACTGCTCGGCCTATCCGCCGAAGGATTGGATTTGATGGCGTCCGACGCGGTTAGAGTACGCGAAGTCCGTGCCGATCCGGTCGTCATGGCCGGCCTGGTGCGCTGGCTGCGAATCCATCGTCCCGAACGGTTGCGCGGCATTGTCTGGTATCGCTTGCCCTTGCCAGAAGACCGACTAAGCTGGAACGAACGAACGTGGCAAACCGTGCTGCGGGGCCAAACGCCAGCGGCGAAAACTGAGTGGGTCCTGAAAAAAACCACCGATGGCCTGATCGAAATCGCCCTCCAAGCGACAGGTAACGCCGATAGCGTGCTCGACACTTCGCTTACGCTCGACTGGCGGCAGGCGCGGCTGCTCGCCGCCGATGGTCTGGTCGATTTCGCGCTGGAACGCACGGCACCGGCATCGGTACGCCTTCGGCCACCTGACTCGCCGCCGCGTTTGGCGCCTGGCCAACGCCTCGCGATCGGCTGGCTCCGCTTTAACCAACCGCCGGAGATTTCGGTCCATGTGGAAACCGCATCGCCTCGCTAGTGCCCTACTCGGCGTTTTGACGCTTGCCGCGCTCCCGCAATTCGCCGATGCCTGCGGCCCGTTCCTGCCCAGCCGCATTCTGGTCGAAAACGACGACGCCTTTCTGGAATTACCCTACTCCACTTTTGCCTACGAGGCAAAACGCGTACCGGTTCCCTACCCACCGCCATTTCGCGCCGTCGCACCGACGGTAGAGGAGAACGACACGCTGGGAATCGCCCAAGCCAAGCAGACCGAAAAGATCGATCTCGACGAACTGAGCAAAGCGCTGGAAACGACGCAACCCGACCCGTCACAGCGACAAAAAATGTTGGCCGATTACACGGCGGTGCGCCAAGCGCTGACCACGCACGCCCAAGCCGTCGCCACCTGGAAAGAAAGCCTTTGGAGCGGTTATTCGGACAATCCGGCGGAACCCGCTCCTGTCCCCGCGCTCGTGGTTCCCGATGGACTGCCGGGCGAGTTCGCCGACTATCTGCGCGGCGCCATCGCTTATCGACAAAAGCAAATAGAAGCGGCCCAGCAAGCGTGGCAAGCGTTGTTGCAGCGGCCCGCCGAGCAACGCCGTCAACGCTCCACTTGGGCTGCTTACATGCTAGGACGCAGCTATCGTGACGAGAACTCGGCCGAAGCCTTGCGCTGGTTTCAGCAAACGCGAGATCTGGCGAAGGAAGGCTACGCCGATAGCCTCGGCCTCGCCGCTGCCAGCCTGGGTTGGGAAGCGCAAATCGCTCTCAAACAGGGCCGCTACGCACCAGCCCTGGAAGGGTTCCGGGTACAACTGGAAGCCGGCGACCCGGCCGCGCCAATTTCCCTGTTATTGGCCGCTCGCCACGCCGTCGCCGACGCCAAGCCGGACGCGCGCGCCGAATGCACTAAAAATCCTACCGCCCGCCGCCTCGTCACCGGCTACCTGGTATCTGCCAGCCTGCTCAAGGAAACTCCAGGGACCGTCACCGCCTGGCTGGACGATCTCAAGGCGGTGGATGCGCCAGTCGAAGACGCTGATCGACTCGCCTGGGCCGCCTATCAGGCTGGCAATTTTGAGCTAGCCAAGAACTGGCTGGCGAAAGCGCCTCAGCAAGCACCCATCGCCCAATGGCTGCGGGCCAAGCTGTTGCTGCGCGACGGGAAAGTCACCGAAGCCTTGCTGATGATCGCCGAAGTAGCGGCCCAGTTTCCGCGCGACGCCGACTTTCAGATCGCCCGGGATACTCTCGACGATGGCGAAATCTTCGATGCCAAGCGCGCTTACGCCGAAATCGGCAGCCTTCGGTTGGCGCGTAGCGAGTACGTCGCGGCGCTCGACGCGCTGCTGCAAGGATTGGGCAGCGCAACCGATCCACCACGCGAAGCCGAATATGTGGACGAGGATCGACATTGGCCCGACGCCGCTTACATCGCCGAGCAAGTGCTGACCTTGGCGGAACTCAAGGAATTCGTGGATCGACGCTGGCCTGCCACCAAGCCGCCGGCCGAAGGAAAAACCCCCGACGGCGCGGACACTCGCATGCGCTATCTGCTGGCTCGCCGGCTGGCGCGACAAAACATGCTGGACGCTGCCGCGTCCTACTATCCCGCCGAACAGCAGGAAAATTTCCGCCGCTACACCGATGCCCTACAACGCGGCAATAACGCCAAAACGGCCGGCCCGCAACGCGCCGAACAGCTCTGGATCGCCGCCCAACTGGCCCGAGCGGAAGGCATGGCACTGCTCGGCACCGAAACCGATCCCGACTGGGCCGACGAGAGCGGCAATTTCGATCTCGGCGCCACCGCCGCCGACCGCCCCAAAGAGGGCGTCAATCGCGCTACGCCTGACGAACTCCAACGCGCCGCCGATCACCGCCCCCAGCCGGATCGACGCTTTCACTACCGCTACCGCGCCGCCGATCTGGCTTGGGATGCCGCTAAACTCATGCCTGACCAATCCGATCAAACCGCCTTGGTTCTGGTCACGGCCGGTAACTGGATCAAGGCTCTCGACCCTAAAGGCGCGGAGCGTTTCTACAAAGCCTTGGTCAGCCGCTGCGGGAAAACCGAACTGGGCAAACAGGCGAGCGTCAAACGGTGGCTACCAGCCATCCCTTCGACGACTCCCAAGTAACTTCCGAAAAAAAAAGCTTTTTCGGACACACCTCGACGCCCTGCGACGATTTGGCTACACTTGCTTGAAACCCCAATAAAACCGTGGAAACCGCCATGCGCCGAGTCGTCTTCAATCAAAAAGGGGGGGTGGGCAAATCCACCATCGCGTGCAACCTAGCCGCCGTCGGCGCTGCGCGAGGCCGGCGGACCCTGGTCGTGGATCTCGATCCGCAGGCCAACGCGTCCCGCTATCTGCTGGGTACGGCGCTAGAAGAGCAAAAGAAAACGCTCGCCCACTTCTTCGACGACATTCTGGCCTACAAGCTGTTTCCCGAAAAACCGGATGCCTACATCGTCCCGACCCGCTTCGCCAATCTGAGCGTGTTGCCGTCCGATCCTCGGCTGGAAGAATTGCAAGTCAAACTGGAATCCCGCTACAAGATGTACAAGCTGCGGGAAGCGCTGGAAGCCTTCAAGGATTTCGACGATATTTTTATCGATACGCCGCCCGCGCTGAACTTTTTCACCCGCTCGGCGCTGATCGCCGGCGACACTTGCCTGATTCCCTTCGACTGCGACGATTTCTCGCGCCGTGCCCTGTACACCCTGATGGACAGCGTGCGGGAAATCCAAGCCGATCACAATCGCGCCTTGCGCATCGAAGGTATCGTGGTCAACCACTTTCAGGCTCGCGCCAATTTGCCGGTGCGCCTGGTCGAGGAATTGCGCTCGGAAGGTCTGCCGATCTTGCAGGCGTTCCTATCCGCTTCGATTAAAATTCGCGAGTCGCACGTCCAAGCCCTGCCGATGATCCATCTCGATCCTCGGCATAAGCTAACCCGCGAGTTCGAGGCGCTCTATAGCCTGTTGGCCGCTTGATCGGTGGGGCCATCGGCCGACGCCAACCCAGCGAACACTCACAAGCCCTAACCCTTCCAGCGAGACCGCGCCATGTCCGATCCTAATCCTGCCATCGTCGCCCGCATCGCGGACGAACTGCGCCGTGCCCGCCGGCTGCTGTTCATCACCGGCGCTGGCATTTCCGCCGATTCGGGTTTGCCCACCTATCGCGGGATCGGCGGGCTGTATAACAACCAAGCGACCGAGGACAATTTCTCCATCGAAACCGCTTTGTCGGGCACGATGCTGGAAGCCAACCCCGCCATCACTTGGAAATATCTGCATCAAATCGAGCATTCCTGCCGAGACGCTCGCTTTAACGACGCTCACGCCATCATTGCCGAATTGCAGAATCATTTTGATGTCTGCGTCCTGACCCAGAACATTGACGGATTTCACCGCGACGCCGGCAGCCGCAACTTGATTGAAATCCACGGCGATATCCACGATCTGTATTGCACCCGCTGCGATTACGCGACCACGGTATCCGATTACAGCGGTCTGGAAATGCCGCCGGACTGCCCGCATTGTCACGCTTTGGTACGGCCGCGCGTGGTGCTGTTCGGCGAGATGCTGCCCCCGCACGCCATCCAGCATTTATACGCCGAATTGGACAAAGGCTTCGACCTGGTGTTCAGCATCGGCACCACCAGCGTTTTTCCCTACATCGCGGGTCCAGTGGTACAAGCCAGCCAAATGGGCATTCCCACCGTGGAGATCAACCCAACCGATACCAACGTCACCCGCTTCGTCGAATACAAGCTGGCCTCGGGCGCCGCGGTAACCATGCGGGCGATCCGGCAAGCGTACCAATAGGCGCTACGCTAAACCAAGCAACCGCTCCAGCCAGTCAGCGGCCTCGGCGATGCCGCTCGGCGAAAGCGGCGGCTTGACCGGCTGCTCCAGCAACGCTCCCAAGGGCTCGGCAAACTCGCCGGTCGCGAGCCGCCAGCGTTCAATCTTGACTCCATTGCCCTGCTCGCCCAGCCAGCGACTCAACCAAGGCTCTTCCGGCCAATCGTCACGCTCAACGTAAAGTACTCGCCTGCCATTGCAGACAGCTTCGGCAAAGGCGCCGTAACCGGGTTTAGTGAACAACACGTCGCAGGATCGGATCAAATCCAGCATCGAAAAATCGTCCAATACCGCCCAGCTCACCCAATCCGCTCGTGCCGCATCCCAGTCCGGCGGGATCAGCCAGCGTACCCCCGGCAACTCCGGCCAATTCTCCAGCGGCGGCCGCATGTCCACGCCACCCAGACCCACCAACACCAGCGTTTCCCCGGCTCGTAAATCAAGTCGGCGTGCCATCTCTGAGCGCCGATTCCGACCCACGGCCGCAATGGGTCCAATCGGTTTAGCATTCGTCAAATCCGGCATGGGCATGCTTGGCGCCGGTTGCAGGAATGCGATGGCACTGTTGTACGCGGATAACATCGGCGCGCGCAACGCCGCCAAGTCCGGCGCGTTCGAGCCATAACCGGCGAGAATGTCGGCCCAATTTAGCGAGCACAGGGCCAAGGTCGGAATGTTCAATCGGGCTGCCGCTGCCAGGGTGAGATAGGGAATATCGGCGAATACCGCATCCGGCCTTGCGGCGCACAACAGCTCTTCCTGCCAAGCCAACCGCGTGTCCCATTCCGCGTGAAACGCACGATAAGCCGCCAGGCTTTCAGGAATTTTTGCCTTCAGGGCATCCACCATCACCATGCCGAAATCGGCGGCGCCGGCCACCCATTCGAACCGACCCGCGATACGTTGCCGCAATACCGCCTCCGGTAGCGCGCTTTGCACGGTCAGCTGCGCTGTGGGCCAACGGCGTTGAAATTCGTTCAACACCGGCGCCACTTGCGCCAAATGCCCAAACCCATGACCGGAGAGCGCGATATACAAATGCACGGTGGGAACCCTGAATAACTTTCTCTGGCGAAGATGCGCCGAACCGTCACGCATCGGTCATCTAAGCAATCATCTAGTTGCTTTTTTGATTAATTTGTGATAGCAATGACACAATACAACAGAAATTCTCTATACTCACAATAATTGTCATTATTGATACGGCCATCTGCAAGCTGATTTGCAGCTCAAGAAAGTCGGCGATTTGTGGAGGTTATCATCATGGCGCAGGCGCTTACTCCGGAAAGCCTCAACCATACCAGCCAGTTGTTCGCAGGGACGTATGGTACCAGTGAGAAAAATCGACCGCTTGGTTTTTGTCCCGGCTTTCGGGATGAAGAGACCGGCGCGGTGTATATCTCCCGCTGGTCCGATGGGACTCCAGCTCCCTTCCACGCCCTGGACGGCTTGCCGGATCATCTGGTTCTGGCGCGTGGCCCCAGCGGTCGCGTTGTCGCGGTCAAAGCCAGTGTCATCGCTGGTTTTATTCGGTGGGGTTTCTTTTACACCCGTGAGCAAGCGGCTCGCTGCCTCGATTAAAAAGCGTTTTCGCGCAACCTCGCGCGGCCCTCACCGACTCTAACAAACCCACCCCAACCCTTTCCAAAGGGCGAAGCGCGTGGCCGTGCGGCCTCTAAATTCTCGGGGAGGCCACGCTCGTGGACGCCTGCTTCCCGGCGCCAATTCGCGATTCTCATCCGTCGACTTCAAGCGATTAACCCTTCCCGTCGCATGAGTGGCGAAAGGTTGACTTGAATTTGGAAGCAGCCAGACTATCGTTGTAAAGGCCATGACGAACAGTCACGAACTGACTTCCAGCAACCACGGGTGCAGGTCAAAAACCATCAAAGCCCCATTGACACTACCGTCCCGGCCCACCGGGTGTTTCCGATCCTTAAGAATATGCAACGGACCTTATTGCCATGTCGATCAAAATGCTAGAAAAAAGCGCGCCAGCCGCCTGGCTGACGGAACTTCCACCCTTGGGCATGGACGTCAAGAGCATCTCTGCCGACTTCCGGCACTACTTCAGCCATACCCTGGGTCGGGACCGTCACACCAAGTACGCCTATTACATGTACGAAGCTTTGGTGCTCACCCTCCGTGACCGGTTGTGGGAACGTTGGAAGAACACCCGCTACGCTTACGAAGCCGACGGTGGCGTGCGCCGCGCTTACTACTTGTCCCTGGAGTTCCTGATGGGCCGGGCTTTGAGTAATGCCATGCTCAACCTGGGACTGACCGAACCGGTCAACAAGGCGCTCTACGAAATGGGTCTGACCCTGGAAGAGCTGGCCGAGTGCGAAAACGACGCTGGGCTGGGTAACGGCGGCCTCGGGCGGCTGGCAGCCTGTTTCATGGACAGCTGCGCCACCCTGCGGCTGCCGGTGGTCGGCTACGGCATCCGCTACGCCTATGGTATGTTCCGTCAACGCATTGAGAACGGCTATCAGGTCGAGGAACCGGACCATTGGCTGCGTAGCGGTAACCTCTGGGAGCTGGAACGTCCCGAATACACCCAGCGGATCAAGTATGGCGGCCGCACCGAAGGCTTCATGAGAGCCGATGGTGAGATGGGCTGGCGCTGGCTGGATACCCACGACGTGCTGGCGGTGCCCTACGATGTACCGATTCCCGGCTACCAGAACGGCACGGTCAACACCCTGCGGCTATGGTCGGCGGCCGCCACCGACGAATTCGATTTTGAGGATTTCAACTCGGGTAGCTACACCGAGGCCGTCGGCGCCAAGAACATGGCCGAAAACATCACGATGGTGCTCTACCCTAACGACGCCACCGAGAGCGGCAAGGAGCTGCGGCTGCGCCAGCAATACTTCTTGGCTTCCGCCAGCCTCCAGGACGTGATCCGGCAATGGGTACGTGTCAACGGTGAGGACTTCAGCCAGTTCGCCGCGAAGAACTGCTTCCAACTCAACGATACCCACCCGACCATCGCGGTGGCGGAGCTGATGCGGATCCTATTGGACGAGCACAACATTAAATGGGACGAAGCCTGGGGGATCACCAGCCAGGTAATGGCCTACACCAACCACACCCTGCTGCCCGAAGCGCTGGAACGCTGGCCGGTGCGCCTGTTCCGGCAATTGTTGCCGCGCATCTTGGACATCATCTACGAGATCAACGCCCGGTTCCTGGCCGAGGTGGCCCGGCACTGGCCCGGCGACATCGACCGCCAGCGCAATATGTCGCTGATCGAGGAAGGTTATGAGCAGCAAGTGCGCATGGCCTATCTGGCCATCGTCGGCAGCACCTCGGTGAACGGCGTAGCCGCGCTGCACTCCGATCTGCTCAAACAGGGCTTGTTCCGCGAGTTCTATGAGCTATGGCCGCACAAGTTCAACAACAAGACCAATGGCGTTACCCAACGCCGCTGGCTGGCCAGTTGTAACCCCGGCCTGAACACGCTGATCACCGAAACCATCGGACCGGGCTGGGTCACTCAGCTTGACGAGCTGCGCAAGCTGATTCCCTACGCCGACAATGCTAAATTCCGAAAACAGTGGCAACAGGTCAAGCACGACAACAAGGTGCGGCTGGCCACTCTAATCGAGGCTGACTGCGGCGTGGTGTTCAACACCAGCGCCCTGTTCGATGTGCAGGTCAAGCGCATCCACGAGTACAAGCGCCAACTGCTCAATATTCTGCACGTCATTCACCTGTATGACCGCATCAAACGCGGCGACACCGCCAACTGGACCCCGCGTTGCGTGCTGATCGGCGGCAAGTCGGCGCCGGGCTACTACATGGCCAAGCAGATCATCAAACTGGCCAATAACGTCGCCAAGGCCATCAACGAAGACACCGAAATCGGCGACAAGCTCAAGATGGCGTTCCTGCCCAACTACCGGGTATCGGCGATGGAGATCATCTCTCCCGGTACCGATCTATCCGAGCAGATTTCGACCGCCGGCAAGGAAGCCTCCGGGACTGGCAATATGAAGTTCATGATGAACGGAGCTGTCACCATCGGTACCCTGGACGGCGCCAACATCGAAATCCGCGAAGAGTGCGGCGATGAAAACTTTTTCCTGTTCGGTCTGACCGCTCAGGAAGTCGAGGAACGGCGTCGGGATTACAATCCGATGGCGATCATCCACAGCGACCCCGATATCAGCCGGGTCATACACCTGCTGGAGAGCGCCCACTTTAACCAGTTCGAGCAAGGCATCTTCGATTCGATTTTGCACTCGCTGACCAGTCCGCACGATCCTTGGCTGACCATCGCCGATTTTCGCGCCTTTATCGACGCTCAACAGCGTGCCGCCGAAGCCTATCAGGATCAGGATCGGTGGGCCCGGATGAGCATCATCAACACCGCCACCAGCGGCAAGTTCTCCACTGATCGGACCATGCTGGAGTACAACGCCGAAATCTGGAAATTGAAGCAGCTCCCGGAAATGCCCCTGATTTAAGCGGTGTTTCAAGCCCCCCCGAACGTCCTGCAAGGGCCGCTCGGGGACGGTGAGCCTGTATTCGTCGTTTGCTCCCCTTTCATGCTCGCTTCAAGGTTCCGCCAACCCCGGATCGACGGGCACTGTGTGTCAATGCGTACATGATCCGGGCTCTTCATCAGCTTCTCCGACCTTTAGCCCCGCAAAGAAAAACTCATGGTGAAGCATTACGATCTCATCACGATCGGCGGTGGCAGCGGCGGTCTGTCCGTTGCGGAACGAGCGGCCCATTACGATGCCCGTTGCGCTTTGATCGAAGCTGGCCGCCTCGGTGGAACGTGCGTCAATGTCGGCTGCGTGCCCAAGAAAGTGATGTGGCATGCCGCCAATCTGGCCCATGCGCTCGACGATGCGCCCAGCTACGGTTTCCGGCTGGACTATTTCGATTTCGATTGGCGCAAGCTGCAAATCGCTCGTGACCGCTTCGTGCGCGATCTCAACGAGTGGTATCTGAGTTACTTGACCAAGGCGGGCGTGGAACTGATTCACGGCTTCGCTCGCTTCATCGACCCCCACACTCTCGAAGTCGGCAACGAGCGATTCACGGCCGATCACATCGTCATCGCGACCGGCGGGCGACCGCGCGTACCCGATCTGCCCGGTGCCGAATTTGGCATCACGTCGGACGGGTTTTTTGAGTTGAACGCCTGTCCGTCACGCGTGGCTATCGCGGGCAGCGGTTATATCGCAGTCGAGCTGGCGTGCATGCTCCAGGCGCTAGGCGCCGATGTGACGCTTCTGGTGCGTCAGGACCAAGTGCTGCGTTCCTTCGATGCCCTGCTGCGCGAACAGTTGATGGAACGGCTTCGTGAGGAGGGAATCAACATCCTGACCCATACCCGGATTCGCGCCGTGGCCCGCCTCGCCAGCGGCTCGCTCAGCCTGCATTGTGATGGCCAGGCCAGCATCCTGCACGTCGATACCCTGATTTGGGCCATCGGCCGCGATCCCAATACCGATGCTCTCGACTTAGCAAGAGCAGGGGTGACGCTGAATCCCGATGGCACCCTTCCCACCGATCCCTACCAGAACACCAACGTTCCCGGCATTTATGCCATTGGCGACGTGACCGACCGCTTTCATCTGACCCCGGTCGCCATCGCGGCCGGCAGACGGCTAGCCGACCGGCTCTTTGGCAAACAACCCGAACGTTGGTTGTCTTACCAAAATATCCCGACCGTCGTCTTCAGCCATCCACCGATCGGGACCATCGGTTTGACCGAGGAAGCGGCCTGGGAACAGTACGGTACGGGAGTGAAAATTTATCAAACCCGATTCCGACCGATGTACCATGCTTTCACGACCCATCCCCGCCACACGCACATGAAGCTGGTCTGCGTCGGTCCCGATGAACGAATCGTCGGTTGCCACTTGATCGGCGATGGCGCGGACGAAATGCTGCAAGGCTTCGCGGTTGCCATCCGCATGGGTGCGACCAAGCGCGATTTTGACGACACCGTCGCAATCCATCCTACCAGCGCCGAAGAGCTGGTCACCATGCGCTGACTGCGCAACGCACGAGAACCATTATGCCCATCCGCCCCTTTGAGCAGCACACGCCACGCATCCATCCCACTGCTTTCATCGACGAAACCGCCGTGATCGTTGGCGCGGTCGAAATCGGCGAAGACAGTTCGGTTTGGCCACTGTGCGTGATTCGCGGCGACATTCAGAGCATCCAGATCGGTGCCCGCACTAACATCCAGGACGGTACCATCATCCACGTCACCCACGACAGCCGCTTCTGTCCGGGTGGCCAACCGACGGTGATCGGTAACGATGTGACGGTTGGTCACAAGGTCATCCTGCACGCTTGCACGGTCGAGGACTACTGCCTGATCGGTATGGGCGCGATCGTGATGGACAAAGCGGTGGTGCGGTCGCGAGTGACCATCGGTGCGGGTAGCGTGGTGCCCTCTGGCAAGATCCTGGAAAGCGGCTACCTGTATGTCGGCAGCCCGGTCAAGCAAGTCCGGCCTCTCAATCCCCGCGAACTGGAATTCCTCGAATACTCGGCCCAGAACTACCAGCGCTTGAAGGATCGGCACCGGGAGGCGACGAAGCCAGCGGTGCGTGGGCGAGCGAAGCGCTCATAAGACTCGCTACCCGGCCCATTGATCCGCATGACCCCGGAACGCTGTGCCTGGTGCGGTCATGACCCTCTGTACGTGCGCTATCACGATGAAGAATGGGGTATGCCGGTCCACGATGACCGCAGACTGTTCGAAATGTTGGTGCTCGATGGGGCACAAGCGGGATTGAGTTGGTTGACCATCCTGCGCAAACGGGATAACTACCGACAGGCATTTGACCGTTTCGATCCGGAACTGATCGCCGGCTATGACGAGCAACGCATTGCACAACTGCTCGCCAACCCTGGCATCGTGCGCAATCGCCTCAAAATCGAATCGGCGATCAACAACGCCAAAGCTTACCTGACACTACAAGAGCGGCACGGCCCCCTCGGTGCTTTTCTCTGGCGCTATGTCGATGGCAAGCCTAAGCAGAATGCTTGGCGCTCGCTGGCCGAAGTACCGGCGCGCACGGCGGAAGCGGAAGCGATGAGTCGGGACTTGAAACGGCTTGGTTTCTCGTTCGTGGGACCGACCATTTGTTACGCCTTCATGCAAGCGGCCGGCATGGTCAACGATCACACGACTGACTGTTTTCGCCATCGGGAACTACGGGAATGGGGAACTTCGACTTTGTCTCGCTGAAAAGCGGGACATCCTCGTCCGTAGGGGGGCTAGCGCCGGAGGAAATCCCGAATCGCCTGCCAATATTCCCGGTGCTGCTGGAGATCGTTGTGGCCGGCTCCGGCGATGGTCACCCTCTCCTTCGGACCACCCCAAGCGTCGAACAGGTGCTGCGAACGCTGGGCAGGAATCACTTCATCGTGCGAGGCGACGATCATTCGCAGCGGCGCGGTCATTGCTGGGGCGAGCGCGGCAGAATTGTACAGATCACCGAGTATCAAGCGAACCGGCAAGAAAGGATAGAGATTTTGCGCGACCTCGGTGATGCTATCGAACGGTGCGACCAATAGCACACCGTGCATCGACCGCTGGCTGGCCAGATAGGTGGCAACGCCGCTGCCCAGACTGCGCCCGACGGTGATCACGCGAGCCGGATCAATGCCGGGTTGACCGACGAAATGATCGTAAATCGCCAGCGCATCGCGCAGCAGCGCCTGCTGGCTCGGCTTGCCCGCACTCAAACCGTAACCGCGATAATTGAGTAGCGCCAAGTCCCAACCGGCGAAAACCTCGGCGAAGGCGAGCATCCAGGAGACTTCTTCAGCATTACCGCCGAAGTAGATCGCCAGCGGTCGCATGGAACCCGTCCCGCCGCGAACATGCCAGCCATGCAACCGCACGCCGTCGGTCGCCGTGATCGATACTTCGACCACCCCAGGATAACGGGCTAAAATCCCTTGTCGGTCGGCCGGATCGAGTCGCTGGGGAAAGTAGATCAAATTCTCGCTGGCGGCCAGCAACGCCATCAAAATCCCTCCGACGATCAGTACGATCGCTGCCGATGCTGCGAGCAGGCGGCGCACGACAGCAGCTTCGGCGTTCGAGAACCGATCACCTCAGCGAACAACCCACGCCCGCGCACTACCCGCGCCCGGCAATTTTCTCCGCCACCTTGGCGTTAAACTTGGCAGCGTCGATCACGAACCGCTGGTGCGTCCCCTGACAGATGGGATCGACGCCGTCATGGGCCTCGACCTGAAAAGTGAGTTTCTTGCCGTCCACGCGATCCAAGCGAACTCGCACCGTCACGGTCAATCCGGGCGGCGTCGCTGCCGTGTGGCTCAGATCGACATGCGTTCCCACCGACTGCTCGCGCGGCCAATCGAGATGGGGCATGAGCACCTGAATGCAGGTCCATTCGATCAACCCCACCATAAAGCCCGTCGCGAATACTTCGGGCATCACCTGAAATTCCGGCGCCTCTGGGTATAGCTGGGGAACAGTCTTGGTCGCGGGCACGACAAATTCGAACTCGCCACTCAAGCCGGGCCGCAAAGTCTCTCGCATGGGTGAATCTCCTCGGATGGTTCTATGAAACCCAGCATGCTCCCAACATTCGCGGGCAGACCGAACCGTTCCGGATAGCGCACTGCCAGCAGGTACAGGCCATCGGCCGGTGCTGTCACTCCGCCTTGGGTCCGGTCGCGCCGTTCCAACACTTCCCGTGCCCACTCAACTGGCCGGTCGCCAGTACCGATGGCCAGCAACACGCCAGCGATATTGCGCACCATATGGTGCAGAAAGGCATTGGCTTCCACATCCAGCACCACGCCATCGCCTTGTCGGCGCACGGTCAGCTCGCGGATTTCCCTGACTGGATGCCGGGCTTGGCACTCCGCAGCACGAAAGGAACTGAAATCGTGTTCGCCGACCAAGACCTGGCCGGCGGCGTGCATCCATTCCACATCGAGCGGTCGGTAGCACCATGTCGCTCGCTGCCGCCACAACGCCGACCGATGTGGTCGATTGAGAATGAGATAGCGATAGCGGCGGGCCAGCGCTGAGAATCGGGCGTGAAACTCCTCCGGCACCTGGCAGGCCCAGCTCACGTTGAGATCGAGCGGGAGATTGGCATTGCCACCCAACACCCAAGATCGCATCGAGCGCACGGCCGTCGTATCGAAATGCACCACCTGGCCGATTCCATGCACTCCGCTATCGGTTCGACCGGCGCAGATCGAGCCGACCGGATGATTCGCTACCTGGGCCAGCGCCCGTTCCAGGCAGGATTGCACGGTTCTCATCCCCGGACGCTGGGTCTGCCAGCCCCGAAATCCAGACCCGTCGTATTGAACGCCCAACGCGATGCGCATCTCTCCAACAATCCGCCATGGCCTGTCGAAATAAAAATCCCCCGGCAAACGTCGGGGGATGGTCAGCATTCGACCAGTGGGAATTACGCACCTTTGCCGCTTGGGCTACCAGCCTCTTGATACAGTGCCCGAGTCATCGATTTATCGCGGCTGTAAATGTCGTCCCGGAAGTGCACCAAACCCTCTTCGTCTACCCAAACCGTCCAGTACAGTAGGAATACCGGCACTTGCTGCGGCAGGTTGACTACCCGTTGCTTGCCGCTGGCAGCGGCGGCCTTGATCGTCTCCCGGTTCCATTTTGGATCGTGCTTGAGCAAGTACTCGGCCAATTCCACGGGATTGGAAATCCGGATGCAGCCGGAGCTGAAGGTACGCTGGTTCTGGCTGAACAGGCCACGCGAGGGTGTGTCGTGCAAGTAGACGTTGTACGGGTTCGGGAACATGAACTTGATCCCGCCCAGCGCGTTGCGGGGACCGGCATCCTGGCGCAACTGGTAGTTGAAATTACCTTCCCCAACCGCCTTCCAATTGACCGCGCCTGGATTGACCTGCTGGCCGGCACTGTTATAGATGCGGATATTCTGCCGGGCCAGGGCATAGGGATTGCGCTTGAGCTGGGGCAACTTGTCCTTCACAGCGATGGAACGCGGGACGTACCATTTCGGGCTCATTACCAGATACGCCATCTTGGCAGTGAAGGTCGGCGTCTGGCGCTCCTGCCGGCCTACTACGACCTTGGCCTCCATCACCCGCTTGCCATTTTCGAACACGTTCATCTTGAAACTGGGAATATTCACCAAGATGTAGCGCGAACCGAACTCATCCGGCAACCAGCGCCAGCGTTCCATATTCAACTCGACCTGGCGGATTCGCTGGGATACGGGCACATTCAAGGCCGCCAAGGTGGCCGCGTTGACGGTTCCCGTCTCCGCTAGACCATGCCGTTTCTGAAAACGGCGCACCGCATCGGCAACGGCCTTGTCGTAAACCGGATTCTTGCCAGCATCACCCTCGGACAAGTCGCCGCCAGCCGCCAACCGCGTGCGCAAATTTCGCGCCTGGACACCCTGCGCCCCCATCCCCAACGGGCCACTCACCTTCGGCCACCCACCTTCCCGCTCGACCTTGCGATATCGTTGCAAGACGGTGCGCAATTCAACATACCCCTTGCTTTTCGGGGTCAACTCACGCAGCGATTCGGCGATCGTGCCACCCGAAAGGGCCGTGCGCAACACCTCGGCAAGATCGCGGGATCGGGGTTTGATCGCCCAGTCGGGATCGATCTTGCGAGGGGAAAATCTGCCCGATAACAGGTGAGAGGCATACGTTAAATAGGCATCGGTGAACAACAGGTCGAATTCCGCCAACTGCCCGACATCAGTCGCGCCATCGCCCTGCTGGAATGCTCCCTGTAGCTTTTGCAGATGGCTCCGGCCGTAATCGGCGGATCGCAAGCCTTCCTGGTCAGCGTCGCCTAGCACCTTGATCAGATCGTCGGCGACGGGGAGCGGCTTACCGTCCGCGCTCAACCAGGCAGGCTGGTAGCCGCGCTGTGCGTAGAACGGGATCAGATACCGCAATTCCTGCAAGCTGCGGCGCTGGATCGTTAACCGCGTCGGCGGTGGCTCGGTCCGGATCGACTGACAGATTTGGATGGCGATCCGGTTCTGCAATCCGCCACCACTGTCGGGACAAGGCGGCAACGGTGGTGGAGCGTCGGCGGCATTCGCCGGAGGCGCTTCCTCGGTCGCATTGGCCGGGATTTCTGGCTCGACATCCTCCCGCGCATCCTGAGCAGGAGCTTGCAGGCTGGCCACGACCGGAGTAGCGGACGGCCCGCCTGTATCGCCGGGTGTGGTGATTGGAGCGACGGCAGCAGGGTTGCCAGCGACTTGCGCCTTAACCAACAGGGTATCGAACGCGCAGGCACCCACCAGCATGCACATAAATACAGGCAAAACAATCCGCTTTGACATGGAAACGAACAACCCAAGGCTCATGGATGGCTTATAGTGTCGTATCAGCATACCAACAAAGTATCAAAAAAGCCACTCTATTTAGCTGAAAAAAAACAACAGGCATCCGACAGTTGCCTTTAGCGTTAGAGGGATTCCATAGCCGATGATTCCCGAACTACCAATGAGAAACTTCCCGCAACTCCATCACTATCTCATTGAGCGGCGCACCGACACTGTCCACGACGCAGACCAGATTGGCAACGCCGCATATCGACTGTTCGGTACCGCGAATGATCCAGCCATGCGGCGGTGTCCATCCTCTCATGCCGGTAAACATCGCCAGCTGGTCGGCATTACCTTGGGCGATGCGCCGGTAATCGTGCGCGAATTTCGCCAACCGACCCATATCGTTGTGGCTCATCAGCCCATATCCCTCGATCAAATAGCCATCGTCGCGAAAATGGCAAACCACGTTGACACCGTCCAACGCCAGCAGTCGTCGAATCATGCTCATTCGCTGCGACCTCTACCGTTCCAGCGCCGCATACGCGGCCTCGTAGTCGGCTTTTTCGTTGGCCATCACCACGCCCATGAACGGTGGTAGGCTGAATTTGCCGGCCTGTTTGTACTGTTCGCGCTGCAAGCCGCTCACTACTACGGACCAATCAAAACCGATCAAGGTAAATTCTTGGATAGGATAAAATCCCTTCATGCCCGTTACCTTTTCCCAGCCGCGCGCCTGCATGGTGGCAATGCTTGTGTTGGCCGCGCACATGTGCGCCAGCAGATCGAGGATCGATTCATTGATCCGGTCGGGAAAAGCGATCCGGTGGTCCAATAGCTCACCGCTCCCCCGAAACTCGAAGGCGGCCATCGCGCCCGGCAAACGCATCAAATCGTCAAGTGTGGTCATGGGTTCTCTCCTCGCCCCTTTTCTACTCGGGTAATGAAATCAAGGTAATGAAATCGAGCCTAAACGAGATCGGTCGGGACATTGGCCAGCGTCTGGCGCATATATCCGATCAGATCGTTAATTGAGCCCTTGCTGTTATCAAGCAGGCAAAAAACGTTGGCAATCACGCAAACGGTGTAATCGGGACCGTGCACCGTCCAGCCACGCGGTGGTGAGAGCCTGCTGCCAGGCTGCAAATTTTCGAGCATGCTGCCCTCCATGTTGACGCTCATGGTGGTCGCGCGGCACATGATGGACGCCATGCGGGCATGCTCTTCGCTCAAGGCGCCTCGATAGGAAAATCGGTCGCCTCGATAAGCGTATTCGCCGGCAGCGACGACGCCGGGCTTAGCCAACAATTCGGTCACAATACTCATCCGATGATATCCTTGGTGGTGCTGGCGCAAGAGGATCGGGGCGTGGTCGACCGGAGAACCGCCAAAACCGAACGCCTTGTTTTTTTTAACCATAGTCAAAGCGCTCTCGAAATGCACGCCGCATTGCAACGTATCGGTCGAACAATGGTTCGTCCCCTTGTCATTTTGCCGAAACCTTGACCTCGCCCAGATTTCCGGCATCGACCGGCACGACCACGGTTCTGCCTATCGAGGCGACGTTACCGGCAATTCGCGGCGCATTGCGCGCGTCTTCCGCCCTGGTGCTGCAAGCACCGCCCGGCGCCGGCAAAACTACCCGCGTCCCATTGGCGCTGCTGGAGGAACCTTGGCTGGCCAGCAAGACCGTTTTGCTGTTGGAGCCGCGGCGGCTGGCCGCGCGAGCAGCGGCCGCCCGGATGGCCGATCTATTAAGCGAATCCATCGGTCAAACAGTCGGTTACAGGATTCGTTTCGACAGCCGAATCTCACGTCAAACCCGTATTGAAGTGCTGACCGAAGGTATTCTGACCCGCCGGCTCCAACGTGATCCGACGTTGGAAGGAGTCGGATTGGTGATCTTCGACGAGTTCCACGAGCGTAGCTTGCCTGCTGATTTGGCACTCGCCCTCTGCCTGGATAGCCAGCGCGGCCTCCGCGAGGACCTGCGGGTGCTGGTGATGTCGGCCACCCTGGACGGCGCGGCGGTCGCTCGATTACTCGGTGACGCGCCCATCGTCACCAGCGAAGGCCGTGCCTATCCGGTCACTCGCTATTACCTGCCGCGCGATCCGGATGGTCTCGATCTCAATACCGTGGTCCGCGCCGCGCGAGATGCACTCTATCGAGATCCTGGCGACATTTTGGTCTTCCTGCCGGGAGGCCGCGAAATCCGCCAAGTCCATCGCCGGCTTACCACGGAATCGACCAGCGACGATCTGCTGGTAATGCCGCTGTACAGCGACTTGCCCGACGCCGACCAGCAGCGGGCTATTCAGCCCGATCCGAATGGTCGACGCAAGATCGTGCTCGCCACGCCCATCGCCGAGACCAGTTTGACGATCGAAGGGGTCGCTATCGTGATCGATTCGGGCTGGACTCGCATTCCCCGCTTTGACCCACGCAGCGGCCTGACCCGGTTGGAAACCGTCCGGATATCGGCCGACGCTGCCGAACAACGAGCCGGCCGGGCCGGGCGGATAGGACCGGGCATCTGCTACCGACTGTGGAGCGAAGCCACCCAGAAGCGCTTGCAGCCGCGCCGGATTCCAGAAATTCTCGACGCCGATTTGGCGCCGCTAGCGCTGGAACTGGCGCAATGGGGCATCACCGATACCGCAACACTGGCTTGGCTTGATCCCCCTCCACCTGGCGCATTGGCTCAAGCGCGGGACCTGCTGACTGACCTAGAGGCGCTGGACGAAGGAGGCCGTATTACGCCAATCGGCCGAGAGATCGCAGAGCTGCCGACTCACCCGCGAGTGGCGCACCTGCTGCGTCAAGGTGCGGCGCTGGGGCTCGGCAATCTGGCCGCCGATCTAGCCGCCTTGCTGGAAGAACGCGATTTGTTGCGCGGCGAACACCCCTTCGGCGGCGACCTGACGATTCGGCTGAACGCCCTGCACGCATTTCGCCGCGAGGGCCGCGAGGGCGTGCAGCGCTGGGGAGCTGACGCCATGGCCTGCATCCGAGCTGAACAGGTGGCCCGAAAGTGGCGGCAACTTTTGAGGCTTGCCGATGACCGTGAAACGGTGTCGGAATCGACTGCGGTCGGGCTGTTGCTGGCGCTGGCTTACCCCGACCGGGTGGCACGACGGCGCGATGGCGGCAACGAACGCTATCTGCTTGCCAACGGGCGCGGCGCGCGGCTGGCAGTCGATGACCCACTGCTGAATCAGGACTGGCTAGTAGCGGCGCAGCTGAGCGCAGGCACAAGCGAGGGTCGGATCTGGCTGGCGGCACCGGTCGATCCGGCCGATCTAACACGCCATCTGGCTGCCCGCATTCGCATTGTTCGGGAGGTAAGCTGGGATGAGCGGCAAGCAACAGTGGTCGCCCGTCGAGAGCGGCGACTGGGCGCGCTGGTGATCGACGGGGGACCTTGGCCCGACACCAACCCGGAATCGCTGCGCCGGGCGATGCGGGCTGGCGTGCGCCAACTGGGTCTCGACAGCCTACCGTGGACCCATGAGTTGCGGGATTGGCGGGCGCGAGTGTCGTCGCTGCGACACTGGTTTCCCGAGGACGGCTGGCCTGACCTGTCCGACACCTGGCTTGCCGAACATCTGGAAGATTGGCTGGAACCGTGGTTGGATGGCATCACCCGGCGGGAACATCTGCAACGGCTGGATCTAACGGCGGCCCTGCACGGTTTGGTCGATGCCCGTTTGCGGGCCCGGCTGAGCGAGCTTGCGCCGACCCATCTCTCTGTACCCAGCGGTTCCCACATCCGGTTGCAGTATCGACCAGGCGAACCGCCGGTGCTGGCGGTGAAGTTGCAGGAACTGTTCGGATTAGCGGACACCCCGCGCGTCGCCAAAGGCCGGATTCCGGTGACTCTGCACCTGCTGTCGCCAGCCCAGCGGCCGATCCAGGTCACCCAGGATTTGCGGGGTTTTTGGGAGCGAACTTATGCGGAGGTCAAAAAAGAACTTAAAGGGCGCTATCCCAAGCACCCTTGGCCAGATAATCCTTGGACCGCGACACCGACCCGCCGGACGCAAGCGGCCCGGCGACCCGACAACAACTAAACTCTTTCCTCAGGGGATCATCTCGGTAAACTGGCCTGGCATCAGGATGGTAATACACCCTGGAGGAGGGCCAAGAGCACATGCCAGTATGGAGGTGTTGTTCAGCGCAGGCATGTTGCCCAGCATAACCGTAGGCGATCCCGTTATCCAAGGCGCAGGCGTCAGCGGCGTGCATGGGACCGGTGTCGGCACCCCAAAAGCCGCCGCAGTCGCTGACACGAAGGCCGGATTGGTCGGCGATATGCACATGCCAAACGGTAAGATGTTAATCATGGGTTTGTTGTCCATGATATTGGCCGCCGGCTGGCTGCTGGTCATCGTTCGGTTTTGCGGCAATACGACCAGCGTACTTATCCCCGGCGGCACGGCGCACGCGCATTTCAACATGGCACCGTTACAGACCTGCATGGGCATACGCGTACCTCCAGAATTAGACGACCGCAGTTGATTAACTATAGTCCATCGAACACAGCGGAGCGGAGCAGCAAACCGTGTACGGCATCCTCAAACATCTGCACCTCACCACCGTTATCCTGAGTTTTTGCTTGTTTATAATGCGCGGGATCTGGATGATGGCCGAATCGCCACACTTGCAAGCACGCTGGGTCCGCATCGTACCGCATGTCATTGACGCGATACTGCTGGCGAGCGCCATCGGCCTGACGCTGACTCTGCACCAATATCCCTTCGCGCAGGGTTGGCTGACCGCCAAGGTCTTGGGTCTGATCGCTTACATCATTCTGGGCAGTATCGCCCTCAAGCGTGGATCAACTCTAGCGATTCGCGTCGCAGCCTTCATCGGCTCCTTAACTGTCTTTGGCTATATCGTCAGCGTCGCCTTGACCCATTCACCGCTCGGCTTCCTGGCATGGCAGTAGCCGATTCAATCCTCGACCCTACCCTGGTAGAGTTTTGCAAATTTGGCGGATAGCTGCTGCCCCGCCGAGATTTGTGCTGGCGTCAGGGTTTTGGCAAGCTGGTCACGATTGAGACGCGCCTTGTCATTTCCGTTTGCCGCCGCCACATCGTACCAGGCATAGGCGGCGATCAAATCCTGAAATATCCCCTGACCGCTCGCGTACAAAATGCCGAGATTGTTTTGAGCGACAGCGTGCCCCTGAAAAGCGGCCAACTGATACCAATGCGCAGCGGTGGCATAGTTCTGGAGCACGCCGACGCCGTCTTGGTAAAGCCCCGCCAGATTGAACTGGGCTTCGGGCTGTCCCCGAGCCGCTGCTTGTTGGTACCACCGGACGGCTTCCGCCATGTCTTTATCTACGCCTAAACCGTTGGCGTACAGCACCGCCAAGTTGAACTGCGCCTTGGCGTGTCCCTGCTCGGCGGCCTGCCGATACCAATGAGCAGCTTGGGTACGGTCCTGCTTGATCCCCAAGCCACCATCGTACAACACGCCCAGATCGAACTGCGCCTCGATCTCGCCCTGCTCGGCCAGCGGCCGCCATTCGGCTAACGCCGCTTGATAGTCGCCCCGAGCAAAGGCGGTCATTCCCGCCACCCCTCCCGCCTGGGCTGTTACTATCAACCCCAAGGCAACCCAAAGAATGAATGCTTTGCTCCACCCCACTCGCGGATCTCCCGTCAAGCCAACCGAGCTATGCCCGATAGAAAACGACTTGGGGTGAAAGTTCGCCAAAGCGAAGTGCCGCTTCAACATTCAAAAGTGGCGCATTTTCCAAACCAACCCGGTCAATACTTGAACAGAAAGCCCAAGGCGTTCTGCCGGGCCAAGCGGTTGGCTTGGGCGTAGCAATCGGCGCCCCACTCGACCGCCGCCCGACCATCGTCCAGTATCCGGTGCCCCACGAAGCTGGCCACGGCAAACTGGCTGTCGGAAAATTCGTGCAGGTTGTGCGGATCGACCACTTTCGCCGCGACCTTGACCTGTGCCACGCCCAAGTCGATATAAGACTTCAGGCTGTTCATGTGTAGCGCAACCCATTTCTCACATTGTCCGACCATGAACTGATTCGTTCTCGCCAGAGCAGCGAGAAATGGCTTGATCGGTTCGAAAGCCGTGGTGGACATCTCGTTCATGACATTACTCCTTTCCAGATGTTAGTGACCGGTCCATTATAATAAAATAATGTTGCATAGCGACATAATCTCGGCCCCAATAACCACTACTTTATTGTGCTAAATGATATCATTGATCTCGGTTCGACCGGCGTGACTCAACGCCGTCTCACCGCATTGGCTCGCACAACCCAGGAACAACTAAGATGCCTATCGGTACCACGATCACTGAGTTCATCATCGAAGAACAGCGACAAATTAAAGGTGTTTCAGGCGATTTCACCGCATTGGTCAACGACGTTGTGATCGCTTGCAAAGCGATCTCCAGCGCCGTTCGCTACGGCAGTCTGGTCGGCGTGCTGGGTACCGCCGATACCGAAAATATCCAGGGTGAAACCCAGAAAAAGCTGGACGTCATCTCTAACAATCTTTTCATCAAGCGCAACGAATGGGCCGGTCATGTCGCCGCCATGGCCTCTGAGGAGATGAACGACGTTTACCATCTGCCCAGCCAGTATCCGCGTGGCAAGTACTTGTTGATCTTCGACCCGTTGGACGGCTCTTCCAACACCGATGTCAACGGTGCGGTCGGTACTATTTTTTCGATCTTGCGCCGTGCCAAGGATGCCGAGGGCGAACCCACCGAGGATGACTTCATGCAACCCGGCGACCGGCAAGTCTGTGCCGGCTATGCTCTATACGGCCCATCCTCGATGATGGTGTTGACCACCGGCCACGGCGTCAACGGCTTCACTCTGGACCAGCGCATCGGCGAATATATCCTGACCAACCCCAACATGAGGATTCCACAGGATACTCAGGACTTTTCCATCAACGCTGCCTACACGCGCTTTTGGGATCCGCCGGTGCGGCGCTACATCGACGAATGCCTGGCCGGCAAGGAAGGTCCGCGACGCAGGGACTTCAACATGCGCTGGGCCGGCGCGATGATCGCCGACGTCCATCGGGTGCTTTGCCAAGGCGGCGTGTTCCTATATCCAGCCGATCGCAAGCTGCGCTCGAAGAACCAGGAAGGCAAGCTGCGGCTGATGTACGAAGCCAATCCGATGAGCTTCATCGTCGAGCAGGCCGGCGGCCTAGCCACGACCGGCACGCAGCGAATCATGGAGCTACAGCCCAACAACCTCCACCAGCGCTGCCCCGTGATCATGGGTTCCAGAAACGAAGTCGAGCGAATCATTTCTTATCACCTCGAAGCTCAGTGACCGGTCACTTCTCGCGTCGGCACTGATGGCCGGCCCCTTGGCAACGCACTGCGATCCTGGGGGGCGGCTGCAAGGTAAAGGTAATTCTCACGGTATCATCCCCTTGTAGCGCCATCCATACTATTATGTAGCGGAGTCACGCTTAGCCGGTTAACGTCGGCTGTCAGGTTATCTGCAACGCGAGAAAATTTTCACCATGGAATCCATTCCCGACCGCGCCAACCCTCTTATTGGCAAGCTCCAGCGCATTGAGGACCTAGCCGAAAAGTTGGTTTACATCAAGTGGAGTCGGGAATTCTTCGTGCTGCTGCAACGCACGACGCAAGAGCTCCTGAACTTGGCCCGCCCGCAAGCCGAACATCAAAAGCTGGTGACACTGGCCGAACGGCTCGATCAACAGATCAGCGAATGCCTCGATAAGGGCGAATTGCCCAAAGGTGCCCAGCGGGAACGCTTAATCGCTATCGTGGACGCACTCTGCCGATCGGTACCCGCGACTGCCGGCACAACGATCCAAAATACCGAAACAGGCAAGCAACGACCGTCGGAGTTCCTGACCGCCCCGATATTCTCGAAATGGGAAGCCGATGAGTGGCAGCGGCCGATGGCCACCTCGCAGCCGGGATCAGAGCCGGCCGTTTGGCTGGTGGCGCCGGAATCCATGCGCCCTCTGGCTCATAAGCTCAAACAGCGGAGCGGCTTTCAGGTTCGGCTTTGTTCCGGTTTGCCCGAAATCCGCAAGCTGTTAACCGAATCTCAACAGCCTGCCACCCTGATCATCGATTTGGATCATTCGACCGACAATCAGGCGATCCTCCAGCAAATCGCCACCGTGCGCCAGATGCTGACACCGGATGCGCCGATTCTATTCATAGCCGATCGCGGAGACATCACGGCTCGGATTGAGGCGGTGGAGGCGGGCGGGGCCGGCTACTTTATAAAGCCGGTGGATGCTTCAGTACTGGTAGAGACGATCGACAAATGGGCTTTGAGTCGATCCGGCCGCGTTCTGATCGTCGATGATGCTCTGTCCTCGGCCCGTGAAATCGCCCGCTGGCTGGAAAGCCAAGGTCTGGTGACGCAAGTACTCGCCCAGCCCTTCCAAATCCTGCAAGCGCTCCGCACTTTTCAGCCCAACTTGCTGATCGTGAGCCTGGATCTAAAGGAAATCGACGGGCTGGCGCTCGCCAAGGCTATCCAACAACACGAACAGTGTCGGGAAATGCCCTTGATCTTGCTGTCGGTGCAAGCCGACATCGGCCCGCGCTTGGCCGCCGCCGGTTTGAATGGGGAGGTCTTACTGGACAAACCCCTCAAGCAGGAGTCGCTGGTAGCAGCCGTCACCCAGCGGTTGCGGCAGGAGCACTGCCTATATCGCAAGCTCATCCAGCTCAGCCACCGCGACACCGTGACCGACTTGTACAATCGGCCGTACTTTCTGGCACACCTGCATCGTGCGTTGGTCGCCACCACTGCCAACACCCAACCGATGGCCGTTGCTCTCATCACGTTGGACAATCTGCGCATCGTCGAAAGCCTGGACCCAGCGGCAGCCGACGAAATCGTCGAACATGCTGCCAAACGCTTGCAAAGCATCCTGGGCACTGGTCCGATCATCGCCCGATTCGGAGACGCCGTTTTCGCGGTTCTGCTCGGCTTCGCCAGCCAGGATACGCTGCTTGCCACCGCACACGCTACCCAGAACAGTCTGGAAACCGATCCCTACCCTCTCCACCATGGCAACTTCCAATTACGCGCCAGTATCGGCATCAGCATCGCTAACCCGGCCAAGCCGGATGCCACCCTGCTGATTCAACAAGCCGACCTGGCCTGCGGCATGGCACGGGACAGCAAGGATACCCGAATCTATATCCATCACCCGCAAAGTCCTGGGCAAGACGCCGACAACCCGCAGCAGCGCAAACTATTGGAGGAAATTCGCGATGCAGTTCAGCAGCAGCGGATGAATCTGTTGTTCCAGCCGATCGTTAATTTACGCGGCGATCCCACCGAGCGCTACGAAGTCCTGTTGCGGATGCGCAATCGCGAAGGCTGGGAATTGCTGCCAGAAACCGTTTTTGGTCTAGTTAAACGCCACCGAATCGGCATGGTGCTCGATCGATGGGTCATCGCCCACTCGATTCGGTTGCTGCGCGGGCGCCAGGCGCGCGGGTGTCCGGCAATCCTGTTTATCAATGTTTCTCCTACTATCCTGCAAGACGAAGAGCTGTTCAGCTGGTTGAAGAATGGCCTGCAAAAAACCGAGGTTCCGGCCTCCAGCCTCGTGTTCGAGATCGCGGAAACCACCGCCGAGGTGAACAAACAAACCCTGTTGCCGTTCCTACGACGGCTCAAGGAATTGGGCTGCGGCCTCTCCCTAGACCATTTCAGCGGCCACGAACGGTCGCTGGCGCTTGCCCAATTGCTCGAAGTCGATTACGTAAAGCTGGAAGGCCGACATGCCCAAGACTTGCTCGATGACAAAATCCACCAACAAAACCTCTCCAATCTGGCGCGTGAATTGGCCACTCAAGGTGTAACCACGATCCTCGGAGGTATCGAAAACAACGCCATTCTGCCAATTCTCTGGTCCTGCGGCATCGACTACGTGCAGGGTTTCTTGCTGCAACGGCCACACACCGATATGAGCTTTGATTTCGAACACGTCGTGCTGTAACCGCATGCGGATTGAACCCGCGACGGGATTGCTGGATGCGGCCGAGTACCGGCCTTCGCCCAATTGCGATGACCGGCCAACCGGGCAACCAGTGGATCTGATCGTGATCCACGGGATTAGCTTGCCGCCCGGCCAATTCGGCGGCCCGTGGATCAACGCCCTGTTCGCTAACACTCTCGACCCTGCTGCGCACCCCTATTTTCGTGGCATCGCCGGCTTGCAAGTGTCGGCGCATTTGCTGATCCGCCGAAATGGTGAAATAACCCAATATGTACCGTTTCACCGCCGGGCCTGGCACGCTGGGGAGTCGGTTTATGCCGGTCGGCCGCGTTGCAACGATTTCAGCATCGGCATTGAGCTGGAAGGCACCGATCATCTTTCCTACGACGACCGCCAATATTCGCGGCTGGCAGCAGCAATCATCGCCCTGCGGGCCGCCTATCCCACCATCCCGCCCGACCGGCTGGCCGGGCATTCCGAGATCGCGCCGGGCCGCAAGACCGATCCCGGTCCCGCGTTCGACTGGGTGCGCTTGCGCCAGTTGCTGAGAGATGCCGCCACTAGATGAAGCAGGCGGGATCGGAGCCGGCTACTGCTGGTGATTCCCGGCCGGCCGATTCGCGCAAAACCGGTTCCACACAGGCTCCATTCCCCAACAGGACCGTCGCCTGCTCCATCCAAGCCGCGACTAACTCGGCGGCAGGGCGGGATTCGCACAGATGGCAACCCTGGCCAGCCCACAAGGCCATGAAATCGGTCATACCCCGTTCCGCAGCAGTTTGTATCAGCTCCTGAGTCAGAAACAGTTGCATGGGAAAGCTGGGCAGTTCGGCCTCGTGCGCGTGCAACTCGCTAACCAGCCGGTTGCGCAGAACCCGACCGCTGCGCCCAGTAAAAACCCGGCTCAAGGTCGTGGCGATTTCACTACCCTGGCTCAGCAAAGCCTTGTAAGCGGAATGTGCGCCGCTTTCCGGACAGGCCAGAAACGCAGTGCCCATCTGCACGCCGGCTGCGCCCAGCACCTGCGCGGCGGCAACGCCACGTCCGTCCATAATCCCGCCGGCCGCAATGATCGGCACGCGGACGTGCTTGGCCAGTAGCGGCACCAACGTCAAAATGCCGACCAAGCCTTGCTCGGGAGGGCCGATGAAAGTTCCTCGATGGCCACCCGCCTCGGCACCCTGAGCGATGATGAAATCTACCCCACTTTCTTCCAAGACGATCGCTTCCAACAGATGGGTAGCCGTTCCCAGCGTCGCGACCCCGGCATCTCGCAGCAATTCGAGACAAACGACGTCCGGCACGCCAAAAATGAAGCTCAATGCCGGAACGTTTTCGGCCAGCACCACATCCAGCTGTTCGACGAAATCCGGCGGCTCCGACAGGTCGGTCACTTCCGGCGATAACCCCAATTCAACACGATAGGGCGCCAACAACTCGCGAGCGCGGGCGATGCGGTCGGTATCGACTCTGACGGCGGTGGTGGCCGCCAAGCTGACGGCAAACGGCCGATCGGTCAGCGCCCGGACTTCGGCGATGGCTTCTCGCAATTGTTCAGGCTGTAAATAACCGCCAGCCAGTGAGCCGAGGCCGCCCGCGTTGGACACTGCCGCTACCAGCTGCGGGGTACAGGGACCACCGGTCATGGGCGCCTGAATGATCGGATAGCGGATACCGAGTCGCTCGGTCAGTGCAGTGTTGGACCAGTTCATGTCGGTTTGGAATCCGTGGCTGAGACATTGAAGAAAAAGTTGCTCGGGCGCTAGCCTGTGGCGCGTGCCGACATGGCGCGTTCGCCTCACTACTATCCCTCGTCCAGTAATCGCTGGACGATATATCCGGCCAACAGAATACCGAACAGCGCCGGCATATAGGAAATCGTACCGTTCACCGCGCGGAATCGACCGGGCACGTCGCCACCGACCGGTTGATGGGGCAAGGGCGGGCGGCGCGGTTCGTCGCTGTAGATTACCGGGTAGCGCAAGGGCGCTTCCCGCTCTCGCAATCTCCGCCGCAGCTCGCGAGCCAGTGGACAGACCTGAGTTTGGTCCAGCCGAGATATTCGAACCCGGGTCACGTCCAGACAGTTGCCCGCGCCCAGTGCCGAAATCACTGGCACCCCGTGCTGATGGCAGGTCGCGACCAGTGCCGCCTTGCAGGCGATACTGTCGATGCAGTCCGCGACATAGCTGTAGGGAGTGGCAGCGACCAGCGTTTCAGCCGCATCCGGTTGGAGAAATTCGCCGAGCAAGCGCAACTCGAGGGTCGGATCGATATCGCGCAATCGCTCTGCCATGACTTCCACTTTGGGCCGGCCGAGCGTCGAGTGTAATGCTAGCAATTGGCGGTTGAGATTGGAGAGCGATACAGCATCGTGATCGAGTAAGGTCAAACAACCGACGCCGGCACGACCCAAGGCTTCGGCCACGTAACCGCCGACCCCGCCCAAGCCGGCCACCAGGACGTGCGCCGCGCGCAGCCGGGCCAAGCCTTCGGCCCCAATCAGGATTTCAGTGCGGGCCTGCGGGTAGGGCATCAGGTAATTTGAACAGCCGACGGGCATTGGCGGCGGTCGCGGCGGCAATTTCGGCCGGGTCGGCGTTGCGCAGCGCGGCGACGCAGGCCAGTATTTCTGTCAGATAAGCCGGTTCGTTGCGCTGGCCAGGATGCGCGCTCGGTGGTTGATCGGGAGCGTCGGTCTCCAGTAGGACGCCATCCAACGGCAGAACCTTCATCAGGCCACGCAACCGAGTAGCACGCTCGTAGGTCAACGGTCCGCCGAAGCTGAGCAGGATACCCAAGTCCAGCAGCCGTCGGGCCTGATCCACGCTGCCGGAAAAGCTGTGCACCATACCGCGCACGCCCGCGAAGCGCCGCACCTGCTGGATAACGTGATCGACCGCGTGGCGGGCATGGATGACCACGGGCAGATCGTGGCGACGCGCCAAGCGTAATTGCCCCGCAAAATATTCAGCCTGCAAGTTGGGATCGAGGTCCGGTTGAAAGTAATCCAATCCACACTCGCCGATCGCGACCGGTCGTTCCCGCGTCAGCCAGTCAGCCAATTGGTCCAGATGCTCCGGACAATGTTCGGCGAGCCAAACCGGGTGCAGGCCATAGCTGGGATACAAACCGGGATAACTCGCCGCGATCTTCTTCAGTTTCGGCCACAATGGCGCGCTGACCGCCGCCAGCACCTGCGCTTCCACCCCAACGGCCCGCGCTCGTTGATAGGCAATATCCCGGTCGGCGTCGAAGCGGGCGTCGTCGAAATGGGTATGACTATCGATCAGCGCGACCATGAGCGATCCATCAAGCAATGACGATCCGCACATTGGCGGCGCGGCCGAACACGGAGGACGGGGTGATACCGAACATATTGCGGAATGCTCGGCTGAAGTGCGAGGAATCGGCAAAACCCGCCCCCAGGGCCGCTTCGGTCAAGGTATCGCCCTTGGCGATCAGGGCCGCCACCACCCGCATCCGGTGCCACTGCCGGAAACGCCGGATCGGGACACCGACTTGTTCCTTGAACAGGTGCACTAAACGGGTCGGCGACAAGTTAACGTGCTCGGCCAGTTGGCTCATCGAATAGCTGTGGGTTAAATCTTCTTTCATCAGTCGAATCACTCGCTGAATCCGGCTATCCAGCGACTGCTGGCGAACTTCCGGATTCGGCGGGGAGACCAGGCGGTCGAGCAGATCGTGAATCGCTGCGGCGTCCGGCTCGCTCTCCCAAGCCTCGCGCAGCGCGGTCAAGACTCCCTCCTCACCGACTAAACCGTAGAGACACTGCCATTCCCCGTCAAGCATGGCGTCCTGAATCGTCTGATAATCATCGCTTTCCGGCTCGATGAACAGGATCGCCAGAATCGCCCCGCCAACCTGGATCTCGTGCAAGCAACCAGGTGGCACCAATACACTGCGGCATTCTCGCCAAACGCTGCTCTCGCTTTCCAGAAATCGGAATGGTTTGTCGATGCCGACGCATAGCACAGCGGAACCGGGTCGGTGCTCGGAGATATCCGGCAAGTAGCCCATGAAGAGCCCGCGATTTTGCCAAATATACAGCGTACTCAAGGTCTTTCTTCCCAATATGGTTCTCGACTGACGACAGATGACGGATGACTCAACGCCCGCCACAACCTAAAGTGTAGCGTTCTCGTCCGCCGCCAACCAGTTTCGCCAGCGTGCCGTTATGTTCCCGGCCGTTCCCCGATGACGCTGTCCCTTTCGCTAAACCCACGATACCCATCGCCTCGCACCCGACCATTCGATCTTACATCTCGGACGGGACAACCGACTCTGCCCAACGGCCATATCAATCCGCCGACGACCGTCATTGGGAAGAAAGCGGTGGGCCCAACTTGGGCCGAACGGAATCAGCCGGTCGCCAGGAGCACCTTGGCGCTTAAATAATCTTCCATCTCTCGTTCAGTCAAGGGCTGGCTGATCAAGTCGCCCTGAATACCGTCGCAACCGTAATCTCGAAGGATCTCGCGCTGCTCGGCGGTTTCCACCCCCTCGGCGAGAGTCGTCAGCCGCAGCCCCCTGGCCAAGGCGATGATGGCCTGAACGATGGCGGTGGCGTCACCGTTACCTTCTCGCTTCAGTTCGCGCACGAACGCACGGTCGATCTTCAGCTTGTCCAGGGCGAACCGATGCAAATAGCTGAGGCTCGAATAGCCGGTGCCAAAATCGTCCATCGTCAACCGGACCCCCAATCGCTTGAGTGCGTGCAGGGTATCCAGCACTTGGCTGGCTTCCGCCATCAGAATGGACTCGGTCAGCTCCAACTCCAGCCAGCGTGGCTCCACCTCCGACTCCGCAAGCGCGGCGGCGACCGCGCTCGCGAAATCCGGACGTGCAAACTGCAAGGCGGAAATATTGATCGCGACCGGTATCGACAACAGACCCCGTGTCTGCCAGCCGCGAAGGGCGCGACAGGCAGCGCGCAACACCCACTGGCCCAGCGATACAATCAGCCCAGATTCCTCAGCCACCCCGATAAACTGGCTCGGCGCAAGCGCCCCCAAATTAGGATCGGTCCAACGCACCAACGCCTCCATCCCGACCAGTTCACCAGTCGCTAGCGCGATTTGTGGCTGGTAATGCAGCGACAACCCACCCTGCTCGATCACCTGCCGCAAGCGATGCTCGATATGCAATCGCTCCAGCGTCCCAGCGGTCAGGTCGGTGGTGAAGAATTGAAAGTTGTTACGGCCGTGGTTCTTGGCCCGATACATGGCGAGATCGGCGTTTCGAAGCAAGGCTTCGGCATCCTGGCCGTCGGTGGGAAACAGGCTGATGCCGATGCTGGCACTACTAGCGAGCGTGTAGCCGTCGATTTCGAGCGGCTGGGACAGGGCGGACAAAATTTGTCCGGCTAACTGACCGACATCCTCGGCGCGGCGCAAGTCGCTTAGGACAATCACGAATTCATCCCCACCGCGCCGACACACCGTATCGCTCTCGCTAATCAGGGCGCTCAGCCGCTGTCCGAATTTCTGGAGCAGTCGATCACCGACCGCGTGCCCCAGGGAATCGTTGACCGTTTTGAAACGATCCAGGTCAAGCAACAGCACCGCTACCAGCCGATGATGCCGACTCGCCTGTACCAGAGCCTGATGCAAACGATCCTGCAACAAAATTCGATTAGGCAGGCCAGTGAGCGGATCATGATGGACAAGATATTGAATTCTTGCCTCCGCTGCCTTGCGAACCGAAATGTCGTTGAAGATTCCGATGAAATGGCTGATCTGGCCATTGGCGTCGCGCAACGCGGTAATACCCAGCCATTCGGGATAAACTTCGCCACTCTTGCGCCGATTCCAGATTTCTCCTTGCCAGTGTCCCAGCTCCAGCAAGGAGGCCCACATACCCTGATAAAAATCCCGGTCGTGACGACCGGATGCCAGAATTCGCGGACTTTGTCCTCGTATTTCCTCTAACCGGTACCCGGTCACTTCGGTGAAAGCGCGGTTAACCGTCAAAATATGGTTGTCCTGGTCGCTTACCAGGATACCCTCGGCGCTCTGCTCGTAAACGGCAGCGGCCAATCGGAGTTCCTGCTCCGCGTGCCGCCGCTGCTCTTCACGCTCGATGTTATCGAGAGCGAACGAGACATCGGCCGCCATCCCGTCCAGTAACGTGACCAGCTCCTCGTCGAAAAACTCCGGCTCGGAGGCGTACAGGCTGAATGCACCGACCACTTCGCCTTCCCGTTTTAACGGAAACGAGGCGCATGAACGCACACCGGCGGTCGCCACCAGCATTTGCCAATCGTTCTGGCTGTCTTGGCAGCCCAGTAAATCGTTGCCTATCCAATGCGAACCGCTGACCAACACCTGGCTTGCGGGCTGGTACGGCAACAATGCTGCACCTTCCTCGACCGGCTCCCCCAACGAGACCAGCCGGCCGCGCAGATCGCCGAACGCCGCCACCACCTGGGGTTGCTTGGCGTTCGGCTCCAAAAGTCCGATCCAGGCACCCTTGAGCTCGCCGCATTTCACCGCGATCCGGCAGATTTCGTCGAACAGCTGGTCGTGATTCTCGCCGTTGTGCAGGATGGCTTGGTTGGTCTGGCTCAATGCGGCGTAAAACCGTGTGATACGCGCCAATCGCCGTTCGACACGTTTACGAGCCGTGATGTCGTCGATCACCACGATGAAGTATTCGGGCTGTCCGCTGGCGTTTCGCAACGGCGAAACCGTCAGGCTGGCCCAAACGATGCCGCCATCCCGATGCACGTATCGTTTTTCCATCGAGTAGGACTGGATCTGATTAGCCAGCATCTGGCCTATCAACCAGATATCCTTCTCTAGATCCTCGGGATAGGTGATGTCCTGAAAGGTCTTCTGCAGCAACTCTTGGCGCGAGTAGCCGACCATGGCGCACAAGCGATCGTTAACCAATAACCACCGGCCGTTGGGCGCAACATGCGCCATACCGACTGCTGCCTGCTCAAAGGTGGCCCGAAAACGGCGCTCTTGAGCCACCAGGGTCGTTTCTACTTGCTTGCGTTCGGAGACATCGCGGACCACCGATTGAAAATAGCGCTGTTCCTGGTGGACGATGGCTCGGGCACTGACCTCGACCGGGAACGGGCTACCATCTCTCCGTTGATGCACGCGCTCGAATATGGCACCACCGATTTCGGCGATTCGGCGATAGTCCTCGACAAAACTGTCACGAGAAGTTGGAAAACGCAATTCCCACACATGCTTGCCCCGCAATTCCTCGGGCGTGCGACCGTAATATTCCCGAACCCGGTCATTGACTTCAATGATGGTGCCATCTTCCCCCAGCAGCACTACCACATCCAACGATTGTCGAAGCAGGGCTTCGTAGCGAAGGCACAGATTGGCTCGCTCCAAGTCGATGCGAAGGCTTTCCAACAGGAAGCGAGCTTTGGTATGCCGCCACCAGAACAGAATGCCGACCGAGCCAGTCACCAAGGCGAACAGCGATACGAAACCGATCCAGGCCAGCAAGCGATCGCTGACCGCCGCCTCACCGAAATGGCGAACCACCTCCCGATAGGCGAGCATTCCTGGAATCACGGTCAATATCACCAGCAATGCCAGCAGCGCGATCGGCGCCCAAGCGGTGCGAGGCGGTGGTCGCAACAGCGTTTCCAGTTGTTTCTCGGCTTCCAGCCGACGAAGCAGAAAAAACAACAGCAAGGCAGTCGCGACGACGAAAGCCCAACCCTTGACGGTTTGCAGACGCGAGCTTGCCTCGGGATCGAGATTCAACGAGAGTACCAGTTGATCGGACCCAAAGATCCACAACGCCGCTACCGATGCGTAGAGCAGGGTGAGAGAGAGCGAATGTCTCATGGCGACCTTAACAGCCTTGAATCACAATTCCATCCGAGTTATTAGCCGAATAAAGCTAAGGGTATTGCCCTTTGAATGCTGAGTATAGATGGATTGCGGTGACTCACCATGTCCTTCTAAGACTCTTTTCAATTCCATTTGAGGTCCAAAGGGTTAACAAATATCGTCCGGTCGGACCGGCACCGCCGCCAGTCGGAAAGTAACCCGGAGTCCTTGCCTCCACGCGGTGGTGAACCTTTCCAGCGACCGATTACCTGTTTCCGATGGAGGATTCCATGCGACGCGACGACATCCTGGCCATTCTGGTGGCGGTCGGCATGACCGGCTCGCTGGTCTGGGGGTTGGTGTATTTCATCAACGAATGGTGGGGACGGCTGCCCAAGGCCATTGCCCTGACTATTTGTATCCTACTGGCAGTCATGGTGATCGGCTATCCCATCTACGCTCTGGCGCGCTGGTCAGACCGCTATCTGGCCAGGGTTCGAGCAGCCCAGGCACGCGGGGAACGCGTCGAGTAAACGAAACACCGCCCCGCGACCGATAGCGTCATCTCCATGTTCGGACGCATCCGCAGTTGGTGTCAGCACCGACGGCTTGAACGCGTCCGCATTCCCGAAGCGGAATGGGCGGCGACGGTCGCCCGCTTACCGTTGCTGATCGGCTTAAAACCGGAGGAACTGGAACGCTTGCGCGATCTGGCGAGCCTATTTTTGCGAGAGAAAACCTTGGATCCGGCTGGCGGACTGAAACTCATACCGGAAATGGGGCCAATCATCGCTACCCAAGCTTGCTTGCCGATCCTCGAATTGGGACTGGATTATTACCGAGGCTGGAGTTCGGTCATTCTGTATCCTGAAGGCTTTCTCGCCCACCATGAGTACACCGATCCGATCGGCTTGGTACACAGTGTCCACCGTCCGCTGATCGGTGAAGCTTGGGAACGAGGGCCGGTGATCCTATCCTGGGCCGATATCGCGGATGCCAGCGCCGAGCCAGGCTCCAACGTAGTGATTCACGAAATGGCCCACAAGCTGGATATGCTGACCGGCGCGGTCAACGGCCTGCCGCCACTGCATCGCGGGATGTCGGTGCAAGACTGGAGTCAGGCATTCAACACGGCCTATCGGCGGTTGTGCCGGCAGGTGGATCACGGCCAGCCGACGGCGCTGGCCCCTTACGCCGCCGAGAGTCCCGGTGAATTCTTCGCCTTGATCAGCGAAGCATTCTTCACAACGCCGCAGGTGGTCAACGACGCCTACCCAGACGTTTATCCACAACTCCGAGCGTTTTATCGCCAAGATCCGCTGGCGCGACTGATGGAGGGCGAATCCCTGCCTGCCCCACCCGATTCACCAAGCTCGGCAGTCGGTGGCATGTGAAAACCTGGGAGAGGAACCAAGCACGGGCTTGTAACGGCTACCAGAAATCGTCTAGGTGGGCAGGCTGCCAGGCAGCTTGGCGCACCTTCCAGTCATCGCGGCCGTATCGGACCCATTCCAGATCGAAGCGATATAAATCAGCACTCAGTCCCGCTAATTCATCGGCACGCGCCACCGGTCGGCCGGCCATGGCCACCGCCACGCTCGCCAATGCCCGACCCGGTTCGGGAAACTCGACACTGCGTACCCGGACAAACAGATGAACAGATTGATGGCTCAGGACATGAAGCCGGATCAAGTTTTCCATCGCCTTACGATCATGACCGAGCGCATCGGCATAGTCGTCCGCGATCAACCCACGGAGCGTGCGGACATCGCGCTCCGCGGCGGCGGTTTGGGCCCGAGCGAGCAACGCCCGGACTTCGGCTTCGGGCGAGGATTCGCGCGAACACGCAACCACCATCAGCACGAGAGCTATCCACAGCAGCAATTCCAAGCCGGATCGAGCCGGCAACCACGACATCATACCTGCCCCCTCACCGCTTCCGGATTACAATGGGTGATCTGTTCATCATTCATTACCCCTCTCGCTGGAACGCGCCATGAACCATCAGTTTGAAGTCCTCGACAAGTCAATTTGCTACAGTGGATTTTTCCACATGGAGAAATACCGACTACGACACGAGCTGTTTGCGGGCGGGTGGAGCGCGGAAATCACCCGCGAGTGTTTGGAACGCGGTCATGCGGTTGCAGTTCTGCCGTATGACCCCGCCTCTGACCAGGTCATTTTACTGGAACAGTTTCGAGTCGGGGCGCTGGACTTTCCGGGCGGTCCCTGGCTGCTGGAAATCGTCGCCGGCATCATGGACGACCCCGACGAAACCGCCGAGGATGTCGCTCGGCGCGAGGCAGTCGAGGAAGCCGGCTGCGAAATCCGCGACCTCGTGCCGATCTGCCGCTATCTGGTCAGCCCAGGCGGCACATCGGAAAGCATCGCCCTGTTTTGCGGTCGGATCGATGCCGCCACCGTTGTCAGCGGGGTACATGGGGTGGCCATCGAGCACGAGGATATCCAAGTACACGTCGTTTCCCGTGCCGAGGCCCTGGCGCTACTCCATGCCGGCCGCATCAATTCGGCTGCACCGATCATTGCCCTGCAATGGCTGGAATTGAATCGACCGGCGTTACTGGAACGATGGAGCGGAGCTCTGGATTAAATCCCTAGCCGGCGTAGGTCAGGATCGGCTTGCGCGCGATTCCAGATCTCGCGAAACAGTTCTAGCGATTCCCTGACGCGCTCGGTGGGTTGTTGTTCGTAAACACCGAGCAGACGGCGCGGATCGCTGAAATGCAACAGTGTCCGATCATCGGCAATGGCGAAACCCTGCCCTAACTCCGGACGATCTGGAATTTCGTGCCAGTTTGGGGTGCGCAGAATCAGCCCGGTGGTCAAACGTTCGCCCAGCCGTACCAGTCCCGAGCAGGCGTTGCGCCAGTCCCTCGCGGGCGGCAGCAGGAGTTGCAGGCGAACCTTAGGCTGGCTCACCACCCGCCCGCGGATGGCGGTTAGAACGTCGGGGTCGTTGTACAATTCGGGCCGCACAAGGGGTGTATATAAGCACAACGTGCGTCGCATGCCGCTGATCAGCTCCTGCAACGCACGCCGGCTGTCGTCCAGGCCATTGATTGGAATCGAGGAAATCCGATCATCGTCCGCCATCGCCATCACCTCGCCGTTCGGGGAAGACTATTGCCTCAATTTAGACAGTTTAGCCGCCCCCGGCAGCGAAACCACCGTGCGAAAGTCGGCTCAGGCCAGGTTTAGCTGGCCCAGTACAATATCCTTATCGGGAGACACCGGTCATTTTCCCAAATGATCGGGACGATCCAGGCGCGTTTGAGAGGTTGACCGGTCATGCGATTGTTGGTTTTTGCGATCACTCTACTGGGCTTGTTCGCCATCGAGTTGTTGGGGCCGGTACAAACCTGGGTAATCCAGCCATTCACAGGGGTAATCGCCCAAGCGAGCGCCGCACTGCTTCAATCGTTCGATAGTGCGGTACAAGCTCAGGGCATCGTGCTCAGCAACCCCACCACCGGCGCGGCGGTGAGCATCCAACCGGGCTGTAACGGTGTCGAGGCCATGATCGTGGTCATGGCTGCCATTCTGGCCACACCCTCGAGCTGGAAACAGAAACTTATCGGGCTCGCGCTCAGCTTTGCAGCCATCCAAATCCTGAATTTGCTACGGATTATCAGCCTGTTCTATCTGCTGCAATGGAACCGGGTATGGTTCGAGTGGGCGCACCTCTATCTCTGGCAAGTGCTGATCATACTCGATGGGTTTATCGTCTACTTGCTGTGGGTACGGATGCTACCGGCCCCAGCGACCGACACACAGCTTCCGCCAGCGGGAATCGCGCCGTGATGCCGCGCCGCGCGATCGATCGGTTCCTGCTGCGAACTCTGTTATGGCTAGGGCCGATGTTCGTCCTCTGGTACGCACTGGCACCATTGTTGTTGCTGCCGGTCGCGGGTTGGACTCATTTCACCCTCAGTCATCTATTCCCGCACACCATCGCTGCCGTCGAACAACAGGGTACGGCGATGGACATCGTCACCCGCTTCACCGTGCCCGTGCCGGCCAAAACCACCGCCTCGGCTGGCGCGCAGGGACAACTGATCTTCACGATCAATGCGCTGAAATACACTTTTGGCTGGCCCTTACTACTGGCACTGACGCTGGCAGCACCCAGTCCGCTCGGCGAAAAATCATATCGAGCGGTGATGGGCTGGCTGTTGCTGCTGCCAATACCAGTCTGGGGTGTAGCCTGCGAGGCGCTGAAGGTGTTGGTTTTTCAGATGGATCCCGCCATCGCTGTTCAGATGGGCACCACACCGCTGACCCGGGAATTGCTAGTACTGGCTTATCAGCTCGGATATCTGATCCTGCCGGCGGTGATGCCGATATTGCTCTGGGCGGCCCTCCATCGGGACTTTCTGGGTCAGTTGCTACCGCAGATCAAATTGGCGCCCCCATCCACGTCAGGATCTGGTTAAACCCACGACAAAATGCCTCACGCTTCGCCCCTGCGCTTTTTCAAATCAGCCAAAGCCGGGTACTCCTCGATATTGATGCCACCGCTCCCCATCGAACAAGGGATGGTTGATCCTGCCCCAACAACGCCTATGGCAACAGCTGGATTTAGGCAAACGACCGGCGTATCGTGCCCTTAACCATTGCGGCGAGAGAGGTTTTCCATGCGCGAACTGCCTGTCGAACTATACCGCGCCGCCCAGGTGCGGGAACTGGACCGCATCGCCATCGAGGATCGCGGCATCCCCGGCATCACGCTGATGAACCGAGCGGGCGAAGCGGCTTTCAACTGGTTGCGGGAACGCTGGCCGCACGCCCGCCGGATTGTGGTGGTCTGCGGTGGCGGCAACAATGGAGGCGACGGCTATGTGGTGGCGCAGCTCGCCCGCAAGGCCGGACTCGACGTTCTGGCATTGACACTCACGGATCCCGGCAACCTGCGCGGCGACGCGCAAACTGCTTGGCAGGATGCTCAAGCGGCCGACGTTCCGACCACGGTCTTCACCGCCACCAGTCTGAAGGACACCGATTTACTGGTCGATGCCATCCTCGGCACCGGACTGGAACGGGAAGTCAGCGGGGCCTGGCGGGATGCCATTGAGGCGATGAACGCCTGTCCCGCCGATATTCTGGCCATCGACATTCCCTCCGGCCTGCACGCTGATACCGGCGCTATTTTGGGCGTGGCGATTCAAGCGGCGGCGACGATCACATTCATCGGGATGAAACAGGGCTTGTTGACCGGTCAAGGACCGGCCTGTTGCGGGGCGCTCCACTTTGCCGATCTCGAAGTGCCACCCGACATCTATCGGGCCATCCACCCAGCCTGCTGGCGTTACGCCGGCGACGACCTGGCGGGCTTGCTACCCAAGCGCCGGCGCAGCGCTCATAAGGGCCATTTCGGACACGTACTGGTGGTCGGCGGCGAACAGGGTTTGGCCGGCGCGGCCCGTATGGCCGGAGAGGCCGCCGCCCGCTGCGGAGCGGGACTGGTCAGCGTTGCAACCCGCGCCGCGCATGCCGGCCTGCAAGCGGCAGTTCGACCGGAGTTGATGTTTCGAGGCGTCGAAACGCTGGACGAACTCGATGCGCTGCTGGATCGGGCAACGGTCATTGCCATCGGGCCAGGACTGGGTCGGGGCGACTGGGGACGGGCCATGTTGCGCGCCGTGCTCGCCAGCGACAAGCCGCTGGTATTGGATGCCGACGGCCTGAATTTGTTAGCCATCGAATCGGCTTTCCGCGAAAACTGGATTCTGACGCCGCACCCCGGTGAAGCCGCTCGGCTATTGAAGATGACGCCCGCCGAGGTTGAGGCCGACCGTTTCGCCGCTGTCGAGGATCTGGCGTTGCGCTTCGGCGGCGTGGCTGTGCTCAAGGGCGCCGGCTCTTTGATCGCCAGCAAAACCGACGGGGCGGTAGCGCTCTGCGCAGCCGGCAATCCAGGCATGGCCAGCGGCGGCATGGGTGACGTGCTGACCGGTGTAATCGCCGCACTGGTCGCCCAAGGTCTATCACCGTTCGCAGCGGCTAAAGCCGGCGTCTATCTACACGGCCAAGCGGGCGACCTGGCGGCGCAGAACGGCGGCGAACGCGGGCTGCTGGCAACTGATTTGCTACCTTTCCTAAGGCAACTGGTCAATCCCTGACTCGATGATATGACGCATCTTTTTCCATTCCGTACCCTTCTCCACTCCGGAGAGGGGACCGAAGCCAGCGAGAGCCGGGTTGCAGGGCAAGAACCCTTGCTGGCGCGGTATCTTGACTCCGCCGCCGCCACCGAGGCGCTGGGCGGGCGATTGGCCAAGGCGCTAGCGCCCGGTTGCGTCATCTATCTGCATGGTGACCTAGGCGTCGGCAAAACCACGCTAGCGCGTGGGTTGTTGCGCGGGCTGGGTCATCACGGCACGGTCAAAAGCCCGACCTTTACATTAGTGGAGCCCTATCAACTCAATGATCGACGACTGTTTCACTGGGATCTGTACAGGCTGGCCGACCCGGAGGAGTTGGAGTACCTGGGCTTGCGCGATCAGCTCGACGGCGAGGCAATCCTTCTGATCGAATGGCCGGAACGCGGCCGTGGGGAATTACCAGTGGCCGATTTGGAGATCATGCTCGCTTACGCAGGGGAAGGCCGCAACTGTCGGCTGGACGCCCGCTCTCCAGTCGGACAGACCCTATTGGCGATACTGACCGATTAGATTCATGACGTTACACTTTATAGCCCCGCCCTCTCATGGCATCCCACGCACCGGTCCAAAATTGCTGGCCATGGGATGCCAGATGGTTTGCGAGGATTTCGATATCGGCCTTGGATTGTGGTGTGTTTTCCTTGGTCGATTCCTTGCCGAGACTAACCCCTTTGTAATGGTGCAACTTCTCTGCGGACCACTTCGGTGTCACGTAATGCATCAATTCGTGATAAACGATTTTTGCCAACAGTTTCGGAGTCGCTTTCGCGTCCACGAGAACACCCTTGGATTCATTTTCCAAGGTATCGACGCGGATCAACTCGCCGGCCGTGCCGCCAACCTCTTGGCCACCGACATAGACCTCGGAACAGGATTGCCCTCCAGAAGGCGGTGATGTTAATCCACCCGCCTCACGCCGATGGCCGCTCGAACCGAAATCCGTGCCAATAAAACCATAAAACGGGGTAGGCACTACATAGACAGCAAGATCCTTTGGGGTAATCGACGGCTTTGTATACCGATTGTTGACTGCCACCGAGCCGTATTTAACCTTGCTTGCCGAGTCGTACTGATCAACAACAGGCTTCATCAAAGCCGCAACCTGTGTGCACAACTCTGACCAATTGTAATGTAATTGATACGGATTGAGCAGCCAGATCTGTAGAGCCACATTAACCTCCCAAATAAGCGATCGATTGATAGAGTCAGGTCGAACTGTAGGCACTCATTAAGCTTTACAGATATAAACCACCGACTAGCCCGACCTACAAATCAACTTCAGACTTGCCATCCAAAATCACCCTTTCAAAAGACATTAGCAGAAAAGTCGCACTTCACCATTAGGTTCCGGCACCAATAAAGAGCGATCGCCTTCGATGATTGGATGCACCCCGGTCACTGAACCTCACATGTCGGACTAGATCATGATCGACAACCGCAAGGGAATCCTCGCCTTCACCGCACCCAGCCCAGCATTCGATGACACCTGCTTGCCCCCTCCAAGTTCGATCGGTCAATTCAGTCGTGATTCATTCTTATGCCGCTAGGCTGTAAGCTAAACAGATTCATCCAACCCGGTTTTTCTGGAACCCTCCCACCATGTCCGATAGGTTTCAGCGATCAGAATGCTTGGCGCTGCTAGCGCTTGCAGGTTTGCTGGTAGCCAGCGGCGTGCAAGCACAGGGATTTTGGCGTGTTCAAGGTGGTGATTTCGCCAATCCGCCGCCTCGCAGCCGGGAATACCGCCCGCCGCCCCGCCAGTTCGCCGATCCAGACCGTGCCGCCAATGCCGCGCGCGAGGCCACTGGAGGACGGGTGCTCGGCGTGCAAGGCGCGAACCGCGATGGCCAACCCGGTTATCGAGTCCGCATCCTCCAACCGGACGGTCGAGTTCGCGATTTCCATTACGATCCTGGTAGCGGCAACGTGCGGGACTAACGACCCGATCACCATTGGAAGGATCGATATATGCGTATCCTGATCATCGAAGACGAAGCCCCCTTGCTGGAACGGGTCGCCATCCAATTACGCCAACAAGGTTACGCGGTGGATACCGCCGCCGACGGTCGCAACGGCCTTTACCTCGGCCAGGAATATCCCTTGGACGCAGCAGTCGTCGATCTCGGCTTGCCGGACTTGCCGGGTATCGAGGTCATTCGCCGGTGGCGAGCAGCGGGACGGCATTTTCCCGTTCTGATCTTGACCGCTCGTGGCCGTTGGCAGGACAAGGTCGAGGGATTGGAAGCTGGCGCCGACGATTACCTGGTCAAACCGTTCTACATCGAAGAACTGCTAGCCCGGCTACGGGCCTTGATCCGTCGTACCGGCGGCTGGACCCAAGCGATATTGAACTGTGGCCCTATAGCCCTCGACACCGGCGCGCAGCAGGTCACCCTACTCGGTCAACCCGTGGATCTGACAGCCTATGAATACAAGCTGTTGGAATACCTGATACTGCACGCCGGCACAGTGATCTCGAAGACCGAACTGACCGAGCATCTCTATCAGGAAGACGAAGATCGCGACAGCAACGTGCTGGAAGTGCTGGTCGGCCGGTTGCGCCGCAAGCTGGACCCTGACCGCACGCTCAACCCCATCGAAACCCTGCGGGGCCGAGGCTATCGGTTCCGGCTGGAACGCTCTACCGGCTAGGCACCGATGCGTTCGCTGCGAGGCCGACTGCTCGTCGCCGCCAGCGTTGTGCTGGCTGCTTTTCTCGGCCTGACCGGTCTGACCCTGGACGGTGCGTTCCGCGACAGCGCCATGGCTGCGGTGCAGAGCCGGTTGCAAGCGCAACTCTACATATTGCTGGGCGCTGCCGAGCTGGACGCCTTCAATCGGCTGACGCTTCCCCAAACGCTGCCCGAAGCACGCTTCTCCATGCCAGATTCCGGCCTGTACGCCGATGTGATCGACAGTCAGGGCAACCTGATCTGGCGTTCGCCGTCGCTGCTCGGTCGCGCGCTACCGTTTTTTCCGGCAGTACGCAATGCCGGCGAGATCCAGTTTGCACCGCTGACCTCGTCCGACGATAAACCGCTCTTCGTGATGGCGTTCACGGTCAATTGGGAGATCAGCGTCAATCAATATCAAATCTTTACTTTTCGGGTCGCCGAAACCCAGAAGGAATTTCTCAATCAATTATGGAGCTTCCGCAAGGGGCTGTGGGGCTGGCTGTTGGCGGCCACCGGCGTCCTGCTGGCGGCGCAAGGCCTGATCCTGCGCTGGAGCTTGAAACCGTTGCGACGAGTCGCCACCGAAGTCAAGGACATTGAAACCGGCCAGCGGGCCGAACTCGGCGGCGGCTATCCCGAGGAACTGTTTCCACTAACCGCGAATTTAAACGCCCTGCTCGGGCAGAGTCGCGCTCATCTGGAGCGTTACCGCAACGCCTTGGCCGATCTGGCTCACAGTCTGAAAACACCGTTGGCGGTACTACGGGGGGCTTTGGATAACGACGCACGCCCCGAGGAACTGCGGCAAACGCTCAACGAGCAGCTGGAGCGGATGAACCGGACGGTGGACTATCAGTTGCAGCGCGCCGCCGCCGCTGGGCGAATCGCGCTCAGCGCGCCGCTACCGGTCGCGCCCATCGCCCGTAAGATCCAGGATTCACTGGCTAAAGTCTACGCTAGCCGCCGCCTCCGCCTGAGCAGTGAAGTGGCTCCCTCAACGATGTTTTACGGTGACGAGGGCGATCTACTGGAAATTCTCGGCAACTTGGCCGATAACGCTTGTAAGTGGTGCCAGTGGCAAGTGATCCTACGCGCTTATCCCACCGATCGCGACGGACGGGCCGAATTGGTGGTGGAGGTCGAGGACGATGGGCCCGGCATCCCAGCGGAGCAAGCGCCTTTGTTACTCGGCCGGGGCCAACGCGCCGACCCCACGGTTGCCGGTCACGGGATCGGGCTAGCAGTGGTGCGGGATTTAGTTGAAGAAGTCTATTATGGTCGGTTGGATATTGGACGCGGCCTGCTTGGTGGCGCGCTCGTCCGGGCGCGGCTGCGTTTCCAGGCCAATGGCAGCTGACCCGATCGCCATCCCCGACCCGTGCGATCGGGAGCAACCGGCACGGTTTCGCGCTCGACCAGGCCATCGCCCTTACGAGGTACGCCATTGTTGACCATCGCCACTTTCAACCTCTGTAATCTGGGAGCGAGTGCTTCGCCTTCGCGCTTCAAGCGCCTCGGCGCCATTATCGCGAACGATTTGGCAGGGCCGGCCATCGTGGCCTTGCAAGAAATCGCAGCGGAGCAACGATGGCCGCTAGGGACGCGAGTTCCGGCCGATCCAGCCTACCAAGCCCTGATCGCCACCGCGACCGACGTCGGCGGACCCGCCTACGCCTACCGGGAGATCGCACCACTGGCCGATCAGGAAGGCGGAATGATCGGTGCCAATATCCGCGTCGGCTTATTGTTCGATCCGGCGCGGGTACGTTTCCCTGGCCGGGGCGATGCCGGCCCTGAGGACAACACAGGCATCCACTTCAGCAGTGACGGTCCTCGTCTAACCCTTAATCCTGGCCGCATCGCGCCGACGCATCCTGCCTTCACGGGAGACCGGCAGCGCCATTGGGCTCCCAGCCGCAAGGCACTGGTAGCAGAGTTCGAGGTGGAGGGACGGTCACTGTTCGTCATCGTTTGCCATCTCAAATCCATGCGTTCGACGACTCGCCGCGCGGAGGATTACGCTAAGAAACAGCGCCACGCCCAAGCTGAGGTTGTTTATCAATTTGCTGCGGACCTGTTGGCCTGCGATCCCCAGGCAGCCATTGTGCTGTTGGGCGATCTCAACGACGTACCGGGCTCCAAGACGCTAAAGCTGCTCAAGGGCGAGTGGTTTCACAATCTGCTGGAGGATCAACCACGCGGACAATGCTACACTCGACGGCATGGCGGCCAACCGCAAGCTCTTGATCATATTCTCATCAGCCCCGCCCTGCGGCATGGTGCAACGGCGCGCATCCCCCACGTCAACAGCGACGCCTCTCCCCGCCAAGCGGAACCCGCGAGCGATCATGACCCGGTGTTGGCGCTGCTGCCCGCTCTCGTAGCAAGGACTTAATCAGACCTGCTCACGCCAGTAACCCGCTACTGGCAAACGCCAACACCGGTTCAATGGCGCGGACAGGGTCGAATTCCCTTGGATCGTTAAATTCGCACCGCCAACACGTCGCAGGGCGCACCGTGCAGCATGGCGTTGGCGGTCGAACCCAATAGCAACGCCAACCCATGGCGCCCGTGACTGCCCACGACGATCAAATCCGCGCCATGCTCCTTGGCGGCGCCCAAAATGCCTTCCTTGGTGGAAGGCGCATTGACCACCCATAGATTGATCGCTGTCCTTCCCAGCTTTTCCGCTAATGCGCCCAGCGCCTCTCGCGATTCTCGCAACAGGGTTTCGTCGGGCAATTCCGGTAACACCGGCAACAGTTCATACCCGCCCCCCAAGCTGATGCTCATATCCTCGACCACATGAATGATGCTGAATCGCGCCCCGCATTTCTCGGCGATGTCCTTGGCTCGTTCGCCAACCTTTAAGGCTTCGTCGGAAAAATCGGCCGCGAAAAGAACGTGTTGATAGCTCATGTCGGCCCCTCCAAAACCGCCTCACCGGCGATAGTCAATGGCACCACGCGCTTCCTCGAAGCACGGTCAACTCAAGAATTTCCACAAGAATTATACCATTTTTACGGGTATCGGCTTTCCAGGGCAATCGATTATCGCAGCGCCTCGAACACGCCAGCCGCCCCCATGCCGGTACCGATGCACATGGTCACCATACCGTATCTGCCCCTACGCCGACGGAGGCCATGCACCAAGGTGGCGACACGTATCGCCCCGGTCGCTCCCAGCGGATGACCGAGCGCAATGGCACTGCCTAGCGGGTTGACCTTGGCCGGATCGAGGCCCAGATCGCGGATCACCGCCAAGCTCTGGGCGGCGAACGCTTCGTTTAACTCGATCCAATCCATATCGTCCTGCTGTAGTCCGGCTAATTCCAAGGCGCGGGGAATCGCAGCGATCGGGCCGATCCCCATGATTCGCGGCGATACACCGGCCACCGCGTAACTGACGAAGCGCGCCAGCGGTTTCAAACCGAGTTGCTTGACCAGGCGCTCGCTCATCAGCAGCACCGCGCCGGCACCGTCGCTCATCTGCGAGCTGTTGCCGGCGGTGACACTACCTCGGACGGCGAACGCCGGCTTGAGCTTGGCCAATGCCTGCAAATTGCAGTCGAATCGTGGCCCTTCATCGTTTTCCACCAACCGCTCGCGGACTTTCACCTGCATCGTCTGGCTGTCTGGAAAACGGTCGATCACGGTATATGGCAGAATTTCCGGTTTGAACTCGCCACTCGCCATCGCAGCGGAAGCCCGACGATGACTTTCGACCGCGAACGCGTCCTGATCCTCGCGGGAAACTTTCCACTGCTTGGCCACATTCTCCGCCGTCAGGCCCATGCCATAAGCGATGCCAATGTTCTCATCCTTCGCGAACACCGCAGGGTTGAGGGCGATCTTGTTGCCACCGATCGGGATCATGGTCATGGTTTCCGTGCCAGCAGCCAGCATCACATCGGCTTCGCCCAGTCGGATGCGGTCGGCGGCCTGCGCTACCGCCTGCACCCCAGACGCGCAGAAGCGATTGATGGTCAGGCCGGGCACACTGTCTGGCAATCCGGCCAGTAATAAGCCGATGCGCGCCACGTTCATACCCTGCTCGCCTTCCGGCATGGCGCAACCGACGATCACATCACCAATCTGCTTCGGATCCAGCTCTGGACACTGGTTCACCACACCCCGCAGGACGTGGGCCAACAGATCGTCGGGACGAGTGTTGCGGAATGTGCCGCGCACCTTGCCGACCGGCGTGCGCACCGCAGCCACGATGTACGCATCCTGGATTTGCTTGCTCATGATGGAGTCTCCCACCCTCAGTTACGCAGCGGCTTGCCGGTCTTGAGCATCTGCTCGATCCGGGCTTGGGTGAGCGGATTCCTGGCCAGCTCCACGAACGCCTTGCGTTCTAGTCCCAGCAGCCATGCTTCGTCGACAAGGGTATCGGGGTCCACGTCGCCACCACACAGCGCCTGAGCGATACTCAGGCCCAAGCGGTAGTCATGGGACGAGATGAAGCCGCCGTCGCGCAGGTTGACCAGCGCCATCTGACAAGCAGCGATGCCGGTTCGGCCCGCCACTCGAATCCGGCGCGGTTGCGGGGGTCGATAACCGGTTTCGACCAGCGCCCGCACCTGGATTTTGGCGACGTACAGTAATTCATTGGGGTTGAACACAATCACGTCGGATGGCTTGAGATGACCGAGTTGCTTGGCTTCCTCGGCGCTACGCGACACCTTGGCCATCGCCATCGCTTCAAAGTAGGGCCGCAGGAACGGTAGCAAATCGCCGCCCTTGGCTTCATCCATCGCCCGCAAGGCGAATTCCTTGCAACCACCGCCCGCCGGAATCACCCCGACGCCGACCTCTACCAGGCCGATGTAGCTTTCCAGCGCGGCCACCACCCGATCACAATGCATCAAGAACTCGCAACCGCCCCCGAGCGCCAATCCTTGCGTGGCGGCCACCACTGGAATCGCCGAATAACACAACGCGGCAGTAGCGCGCTGAAATTTGGCAACAAAGTCCTCCAAGGCCGCGAAATCACCCGCCAAGACCACCGACATGGCCTGGGCCAGATTGGCGCCTGCGCTGAACGGTGCTTCGGTCTGCCACAGCACCAGCCCATCGAGCTGTCGTTCAGCGATTTTCAGGCTTTCCAGCACCCCGTCCAGCACGTCGTCGCCGATGACGTGCATCTTGCTCTTGAAGCTCAGCACGCCGATGTCGTCGCCGGTGGTCCACAGCCGCACGCCGCCATTCTCGAACACCGTTTCACCATAGCGATGTGGCGCTCCGCCCCACACCTGCTCGGGATACAGTTGCCGTCGATAAACCGGTAAGGTGGAGCACGGCTTATAGGCATTCTCGGCTGCGGAGTAGGAGCCTTCTGGCCGGTGAACGCCATCCACTTGATCGACCCATGCCGGCAGCGGTGCCGTCGTCATCGCCTTACCGGCGGCGATATCGTCCTCGATCCAGGTCGTCACTTGTTTCCAGCCGGCTGCCTGCCAGATCTCGAACGGTCCCATACTCCAGCCAAAACCCCAGCGGATGGCAAAATCCACGTCACGGGCGGTATCGGCAATTTCCGCCAGTAACACCGCCGCATAGTGGAATATGTCGCGGTGGATCGCCCACAAAAATTGCGCTTGAGGATGCTCGCTGGCGCGAAGGGCGGCGAATTTCTCGGCGGGGTTACGAATCTTCAGAATGGCATGCACCGCTTCATCTGGCTTGGCACCAGCCGCTTGATAGGTGCCGGTCGCGGGATCGAGCACTTGCTTGCCCTTGTCGGTGTAGATGCCGGCGCCAGTTTTTTGGCCGAGTGCGCCTTTCTCGATCAACGCTTTCAACCAGGCGGGCGAATTGAAATAGTGCCGCCACGGATCGTTGCGCAAGGCCAGCGCCGAACCTTCGAACACATGGCTCATGGTATCCAGGCCCACGATGTCGGCAGTGCGATACGTGGCGCTCTTGGCGCGACCAATCGCCGGACCGGTCAGCGCGTCCACCAAATCCAGCCTTAACCCGAATGCGGCCGTGTAGTGGATTGCCACCGCCATGGAAAACACACCGATGCGGTTGGCGACGAAGTTGGGAGTGTCCTTGGCCCGGACCACGCCCTTGCCCAAGGTGCTCACCAGGAATGTTTCCAGCAGGTCGAGAATAGCCGGATTGGTGTTCGGGCCGGGAATCAGCTCCACCAGCGCCATGTAGCGTGGCGGGTTGAAGAAATGGATACCACAGAAGCGCGAGCGCAGGCTTTCCGGCACCGACTCGGCCAGCGAACCAAGCGACAGGCCGGAGGTGTTGGTGGCTAGGATCGCCCGGTCACCAATATACGGCGTGACGCGCTCATAAAGCGCTGCTTTCCAGTCCGGGCGCTCGGCGATAGCTTCGATCAGCAAATCGCAACTCCGCAACTCTTCCAAGTGCTGATCGTAGTTGGCGGGCTGGATTAGCGCGGCCCGCTCCCGCATCGCTAGCGGCGCCGGATTCAATTTGGCCAGCTGAGCGATCGCCTTGGTCGCGATCCCGTTCGGATCACCGTCCCTGGCCGGCAGGTCGAACAACACCACCGGCACGTCGGCGTTGGCCAGATGGGCGGCGATCTGCGCGCCCATCACCCCCGCGCCCAGAATCGCCACCCGGCGAATGGATGCCGCGATCATCATATTCGTCAATATCCTCTTTTCAGACTGACGGAATGCATGGCAAATACTGCCGGCATCCCTTTTCATAACAAAAATAAAGCCGGGGACCGGACCCCGGCTTTTCCGATTTGGCTAATGATCGATTTCTAGCGCTTAGAACTTATAACTGGCTTGCAAACCAATCAGGTTGCCGTAGCTGTTGTAATCCAGTAGTAGCGTATCGGTCATCAAACCGGCGGGTACTGGCGCAGGTAGCAGATCGATCGTGTTATTGACGCGAGAATCGTCGAACAAAAGATACATATAACCAAAATCCAGCGACAATCGCGGGTTGGGACGATAGCTAAAACCGACCGCAAACGCATTGCGGTCGCTGTCGGGAATCCGCGGCGTGCGATACTCGGCGAGTCGCACTGGCGTCTGGTCATATTGATAACCGGCCCGGAAAGTCCATGCCGGGTTGTAGTCATAGCTGACGCCGATATTGAACGTCCATGTGTCGTCCCATTTTTCCTCGGTCAAGGTTTCCGAACCATCGGCATACTGGATCCGCAATTCCTGGAACAGACTCCAGTCGGTCCAGCGTACGCCGCCCATCACCGCCCATTGGTCGTTGAGTCGCCGATAGGCGGTCAGCAGCAACCAGTCTGGCGCCGTCCAGTCTACCCGGGCTGGGGTCTCGCCGTTGCGCCCCGAAATCCAGTGGGTGATGGTACGATCACCTTCGAGGGTATATTCCACCCGCGAGCGGTAGCTCAGGCCCACTCGGGTGTCGGCATCGAATTCGTAAGTTGCCCCCACATTGAAGCCGAATCCCCAGTCATCGCCTTTGAGCTTGCCGTAGCCGTCCGTAGTAGGGCTAAACGGATTGAACAGGGCCTGTGTCAGTTTGGCCTCGGTATATTGAGCACTGACACCGCCACCGACTGAGAAATGATCGTTAACCCGATAAGCGAGGGAAGGATTGATATCCACGGTGAACAATTCGGAATCGAGGGCATGATACCGACCGACCCAGCCCTGGCCGTAGTCGATGCTGACCGCAAACGGCGTGGTGAGACTCAAGCCGAACCGCATTCGGTCATTGATATCCATCGTATAATATCCATTGGGCACGAAGTTGTCGGTACCGCCGTCGTCGTTAGACCCCCGACTCGACACGGTGACAAACACCGGCACCACGGTACCCGACGGTTGGGTGAGTACATCCGTTAGATTGGCCGGCAGGCGAATCCTCGAACCCGCATTATCAGCCTTCGCAGTGATGCCGATAATGGTCATACCCACTTGCGCCTGGATCCCGTTTCCCAGCATCATGTCGGCAGGATTGAAGTAGGCGGCCGACGCATCATCGTTTGGCAAGCTGCCACCGGCAAAGGCACGGCCAAGCCCGGTGACGCTCTGTTCGGTCAGCTGCAAGCCGGAAGCGAGCGCATAGCCGGTCAAGGTCGATAATCCGGCCATGCCAAGAACAACAATGGATCCTCGCAGGGATTGCTCTCTCATTACGTTGTGCTCTTTAACCGGTTAGATCGAGATGAGGATTCATCGTCATGCCGGCGTACTTGAACCGAGCATGGATACACTGACCCCAGCTCATCGCCAGCAACGATGCGGCGATCCATCAGTGACCATGTTCGAAAACAACCCTTCTCCCCGGTTGTCGGAAAAACCACCGAATCTGACCTTCCTCACGAAACCGGCCTCGTTTTGATTATGGTATCGGATATGTGTTAGCGCAATATAAAATCCGTCTGGCTGCAACAGCTTAGACCGCCAACAATCGATCGACCGCCGGCCCGTCGAACGGCCAATCGAGTTCCTGGTGGGTATCGACTCGACACAGTACTGGAATGCGAACGCCATATCGTTCTAGCAATGCCGCATCGTCAGCGATTTCCACCAATTCGAGGGACACATCCATCCGTCGTTGGATGAGAGCCTCTGCTCGCTCGCACAGATGGCAGCCGCTCGTTGTGTAGAGTAGCAATCGCACCGGTTTGCCCGGCTGGTGATTCACACAAGTTTCTCCTCAGCTTACCGCCCGACAAGAAAAACCGGATCGGATCCATCTGTCTGTTCCGTCCCGTTCGGAAGGGCTATCATTCGATTAGCCTCGCATAACAATTCAATACAATACAATGCTCCGAAACCACCATGGTCAGACTGTTACATGAACTCATTCTAGAACAGGTGAATCGCCGCTCCGACGCTGCTGCCATCGTCCATCGGCAAACGGTGCTGGATTATGCCGGACTGGCTCAAGGGATTCAGGCGGTGGCCCACGGGCTACTGATGTTCGGCCTCAAACGAGCGGAACGGATCGCCGTCTATCTGCCCAAACGCCTGGAAACGGTCTTGGCGCTTTTCGGCACGGCCTCGGCCGGGGGGGTATTCGTACCCATCAATCCCCTGCTGAAGCCGGAACAGGTCACCTATATTTTGCGCGATTGCAATGTGAGAATTCTGGTCACGGCCCGCGACCGAGCAGACCTGCTCAATCCCTATTTTGCCGAATGTTCCGATCTGCATACCCTGGTGTTGGTGGATGAGGCCACTCCCCCGCCGAACCGCTATCCCGTGCGGGCCATTGGTTGGCAGACCCTGCTGACTGCCTCCGACAGTCGCCAGCCCCCGCGCGTCATCGACGTGGACATGGCGGCGATTCTCTACACCTCAGGCAGCACCGGCAAACCCAAGGGAGTGGTCCTCTCACATCGCAATATGCTGACCGGCGCCCAAAGCGTCGTCGAATATCTCAACAACCGGCCCGATGACCGGATCCTCGCGGTGCTACCGTTCAGCTTCGATTATGGCCTTAGCCAACTGACCACCGCTTTTACAGCCGGCGCCTGTGCCGTTCTGATGGATTATCTCCTGCCCCGTGACGTGATCGCCACCGTTGTCCGCGAAAACATCACCGGCTTGGCGGCGGTACCGCCAATGTGGGTGCAGTTGGCACAACTGGACTGGCCAGCGGCGGCGGTCACAAGTTTGCGTTACATCACCAACTCGGGCGGTGCGATGCCGCGCGCCACCCTGGCGGCCTTACGCCGGCGCTTACCCAACACCACACCGTTTCTGATGTACGGTCTCACCGAAGCGTTTCGATCCACCTATCTGCCTCCCGAAGAAATCGACCGCCGGCCGGATTCCATCGGCAAAGCCATCCCCAGCGCCGAAATCCTGGTCGTGCGCGAGGACGGTACTCCCTGCGCGCCCGGCGAACCGGGTGAACTGGTGCATCGCGGTTCGCTGGTCTCACAAGGCTATTGGAACGATCCGGCCAAGACTGCCGAACGCTTTCGTCCCGTGCCCGGACAGAGCCCTGGCTTGCCGCTGGTTGAAATGGCGGTTTGGTCAGGTGACACGGTGCGCGCCGACGAGGAGGGTTTTCTGTACTTCATCGGCCGCAAGGACGACATGATCAAAACTTCCGGCTATCGGGTCAGTCCCACCGAAATCGAAGAGGTGCTGTACGGTAGCGGTCAAATCGCCGAAGCGGCGGCGCTAGGCGTTCCGCACCCGGTTTTGGGCCAAGCGGTCATCGCCATGATCAAACCGCTGCGGGACGATTTCAACGCGAACGAGCTGATCGCCCACTGCAAGCAGCATTTGCCCAATTTCATGATTCCACTGCAAATCATGACCCGTCAGACCGACCTACCGCGCAACGCCAACGGCAAGATCGATCGCAAGGCTCTGTCCGAGGAACTGGGCCACCTTTTTCCCGAGAGCGCTCCATGAAGGCGGGACGGCCTGTCCACTCACCGATGTCACAATTTCCGGTAATCGACGATTGTTTGTGGATCGGCGGCATCCCTTTGACTCAACTGGCGGCGCGAGTGGGCGGAACGCCGTTCTATGCCTACGAACGCCGTCTACTGGACAAGCGAGTGGCGCTGCTGCGCGACGTGCTACCGTCCGCGATCCAACTGCATTACGCCATCAAGGCTAACCCGATGCCGGCGTTGGTTCAACACATGACCACCCGAGTCGATGGCTTCGATGTCGCTTCGCTGGGCGAGATGAAAGTGGCCCTGGACGCAGGGATGGCGCCGGATGCGATCAGCTTCGCGGGTCCCGGCAAGCGACCGATGGAACTGGCCGCTGCGCTGGCGGCTGGCATCACTGTCAATCTGGAATCGGCCCGTGAACTGGAAACCATCGTTCGCTTGGGACGGGAGCAAGGCCGAACTCCTCGCGTCGCGGTACGGGTCAATCCAGATTTCGAACTCAAGACCGCTGGCATGAAGATGAGCGGCGGCCCCAAGCCGTTCGGTGTGGACGCCGAACAAGTTCCGGCACTGCTGCGGCGCATCGGCGAACTGGGACTCGACTTCCAAGGGTTCCACATCTTCTCCGGATCGCAGAACCTGCGCGCCGAGGCCATCGTCGAGGCACACGACCGAATCTTCGAACTGGCGCTACGGTTGGCAGCCGCAGCTCGTTCACCTGTACGGTGGCTGAATATCGGCGGTGGTTTCGGCATTCCCTACTTTCCGGGCGACACGCCGCTAGATCTGACACCCATCGCCGCTAACCTGGCGCGTTGGTTGCCGATCATTCAGAAACAGCTGCCGGAAGCACGCACGGTCCTGGAACTCGGCCGCTATCTAGTCGGCGAGGCCGGCATTTACGTTGCGGAGGTGGTGGATAAGAAGGTTTCGCACGGTCACACGTTTCTGATCACCAACGGCGGATTGCACCACCATTTAGCTGCTTCTGGCAATTTTGGCCAGGTGGTGCGCAAAAACTACCCGGTCGTGGTCGGCAATCGGGTGATCGGCACCGAGCGGGAGATCGTGACGGTAGTCGGCCCGCTATGCACACCGCTTGACATCCTCGCCGACCGGATGGAACTCGCCAAGGCCGAGATTGGCGATCTCATCGTGGTCTTTCAGTCCGGCGCCTATGGGCTAACCGCCAGCCCGACAGCGTTTCTCAGCCACCCGCCCTGCCGGGAAGTCTTGGTATAGGACGAGGCAGCGGCCGGGGTTATTCTTCGACGATCCGGCGATAGGAGGCAGACGGCCGTGCCAAAAGCGTGGCGCTCTGCTCGGATCGGCGGAGACAGCCGGGGAGACATTTCACCAGATGCGCCAGTGCCGCTTCCCGCAATAGTGCGCCCCTTTGGGTTGGATCGATCTGACCTGGATCGCTCAATGCCGCTGCCGCCCAAGGATAGAGAGGATCGCGGTCGAACCCGCTACCTAGCATGAAGGCCAGCGCGACATAGTTCATGATGCCGGGTTCGGTTGTAATGCCGTAGCGTTTAGCATTTTCATAACCATAGCGGACCAGGTTACGCAACGGCCCCTCCCCGAGCGCCCGGTATTTTTCAGGAGTCAGCATTTGTAACAGCAATAACAGGCGGTGACCGAAGCTGGGAGCAGCCGGCAATCCTTCAAACACTTGGGGTTGGGAGAAAACGACGAGGGTCTGCCGCAAAAATTCATTGCTTGGCCCGACCGCCTTATCCAAAAACAGCATGGCATGACCGTATAACCGCTCAATACGTGCATCAGCGGTTTCTTGCAGCGGCGCATCCTCTTTCGCGGACACCGCGCCATCCGCTGTTTTCGCCGGCTCCGCTTCCGCCACTCCGGCCCCAGCCGTGCCCTCCGGCGTCGAGGGCGCTGCCTTTTCCGCTTCAACCTCCCGCGCCGCCCAGGGCAATTGCGGATCCTCGTCGAACCCACTGCCCAGCATGAACATCAAGGCGATATAAAGGTAAACGGCACGCTCGGTTCCCAAGCCCCGACTTTCGGCACGTTGCAAGCCATAGCGTAGCGCCCGTTGCAACTGGGCATTGCCCAAGACAGCAGCGTGTTGCGGGAAAAAAGTTTGAAAATGATCCAGTAAGCCTTCTGCAAACCGCTGCGCCGCAACGTGCTCGAATGCCTCCATCTGAGGTTTGCGCATGACCAACATTGCCGACCCTCCAACCGCATACCGACCCGCGACCCGCACCGCTGCCCTCATCAAGCCCGGATCGAAATCGCTAGGCGGACTTCAAGATCACCTGCTCGCTGCCGAGTCGGCCACCCGCAACCCAATACTTCAGCAAATTGCCTTCTTCATCCTCGCAAATCAGGCGAGCAATCGGGCCGAACAGCACTTGCAACTCGTCGGCGTCGCAGGTGGGCAAATACACGCGCAACACGCGCGGATCGTAAAAGCGAAAATACAGCGGCTGATAGTCCGGATCATAAGTCAAAACCAGGCTTGACAAATGTTCTCGTATCAGCCGCCAATCAGCCCGGCTGACGACAAAGATACCCTGATGTTTTCCCCAACCTTCCCGGAGCAGCCAATGGGTAACGGGTGATTCCCGCTCCAACGTAATCTGATACGGTGCCACCTTGGCCAGCGCGGGGGTCAGCTCGCCCCGATAGAGGACCGGATCTACCTGGTATTCCCTAAACTTCTCTGGCAAATCGAGGACGGCCGCACCATCCAGCACTGCATAAACCCGCGTACCAGCATCCGCGAAGAGGTGTCGGGATACGATCTCGGCCGGGTTTGGAGCAACCTTTGGAGCAACCATTGTGTCAACCCAAGAAAACCACGGTCAGATTTCCCCAAGCCCTTGCGCTTACGATTTAGGCTTAGATTTAGCCGCGGTTTGCGGCGGCTTGTAAAACGGCTTGCCGCTATCGGCGGCATTCTGCACGGTTTGCGCTTGCTGATCTTGTGCCTCATCTCGCGCCCGCTGGGCAGCGGTAGGAGGCAGCGTCGCGGACGGTCCAGACGTCGGCGATCCCGGTGCAGCGCCCGCCCCACTATCCGGACCATCGCCCGTCGCTTCGAAATCGCTGACGGTCGCCGAGCTCAAGCTCTGCGCATCCTGCCCGGCCGGGCTCTGGGCTTGGGTATCGCTCACCTGGCCGGATTCGGCATTGGCCGCTTCTTTCGGATCCTTGGGCGCGTCCGGTGGTGATGGTGATGCCGGCGAGCAGCCAGCACCGGAACCCGCCGCACCACCGCTGTTGATCATCACCATCGTGCCTTGGATAAAAACGCCGGCCGGATTAATGTTGACGAAGTTGCCACCGACCTTGATGGTCAACGAGGCACCGGCCTCGATCACCACGTTCATGCCGCCTTTGAGATGAATCTCCATCCCGGCATCCACGGCGTGCTTCATACCAACCTTCTGTTGCAAATCCATGCCCGCATCCACCGAAATGGTGCCGCCCGCCTTGATGTTCTGCCGGCTACCGACTTTCAGGTGTTGGTCGCCCCCGATCTCCTCTTTTTGATCGCCACCCACTTTCAACGACGCCGAGCCACCCACCTTTTCCTTCTGATCACTGTTGACGGTCAGATGCTGGCTGGCTTCCACCTTTTCGATTTGATCGGATTTGACGATCAAGTGCCGCTCGTTGCCGATCCACTCGAAAGCATCCAGCTTGACCCGGATGTCCTCATTGCGCTCGGCGTGAATGAACATCTGTTCGGTGCCCTTGGTATCGTCGAGACGGATCTCGTTAAAGCCGGCGCCGCCCTTGCTGGAGTTGCTTTTCAGGGTGGACGTCGTGGCCTTGTCCGGTAAGCTGTAAGGCGGCATGTTGATGCCGTTATAGACGCGACCGGTGATAATCGGCTGATCAGGATCGCCCTCCAGAAAATCGACGATGACTTCCTGGCCAATGCGCGGGATGTTCATCGCGCCCCACTGCTTGCCCGCCCACAGTTGGGATACTCGAATCCAGCAGGAACTGTTTTCGTTCGACAGACCATAGCGATCCCAATGGAACTGGCATTTCACTCGACCGTACTGATCAGTATAAATTTCCTCGCCGGCCGGACCGACCACGATGGCGGTCTGCGGCCCTTGCACCACCGGCTTGGGAGTCATGCGCGGCGCCCGATACTGCTGTTCGGCATCGATCGCGGTAATTTCCCCCTGATACAGTTTGCCGGCCATGCCGGAGCCCGCATGGGTCTGGTATTCGTCCGATTCCAAATGGTGAACAGCCGATACGATGAGGTATTTGCGATTCTGCTCCTCGCGCGGGCAACCGCTCAGGCTAAACAAATAACCGGCCGCCAGGCCGGCAGCATTGCCGCGACCCAAGGCGACTTCCTGCTGAGCCAGGAATTCCTCCAGTCGAATCTTGGAATAGTTGTTGCCATCGCCCGGTTGCGTGTATTCGCCCGGATAGTCGTACATCTTGAAGTTTGACAGGGCGTGGGATTTAGGGCGGGTCAGCACGGCGCGCAGCGATTTTCGCGGGGCGGTGAAATCGTAATCGTTTAGAACGTAGGTACCCGGCTGCACGCTTTGGTCAATCAACCACTCCGACAGATGATCTCGCTCGCGATGATCGTGCATGTCCGGTGGGAAATAGGGCACCGTTTCGTATTTCGGGAACTCTCCGTGGGAGCCGACACCGTCAGCCAACACCAATATATGTTTGCCTTCCTCGTGCGTAAAGTAATAGTACATGCCCTCCTGTTCCATCAGTCGGCTGACAAAGTTGCAATCGGTTTCCCGGTATTGAACGCAATATTCCCATTGGCGATAGCTACCATTCAACGCATCCTTGAAATCCGTCAGGCCCTGCTCGCGAAAAATTTCCTTGATGATGTCGGGAACGGTTTTGTTTTGAAAAATCCGACAATCGGACGTGCGAGTCAGAAACCACAACCATGGGCTCAGTTCGGCTCGATATACGCCGAACCGCGGACCACGGGTTCCTTCGTAGCTGAAGCGGGTAACCAGTCCGTTGAAATAACGAACTCCCTGCTGGTAGGGTAGCTGTAGGCGAACCGTCATATTCGTACCGAGGACATCCTTCAGCTGAATATTGGTTTTCTCGCTAAACAGCTGTAGCTGACACTCGAACAGTTGGCTCAGTTGCTCCTTGACTGTCATGCGCCCGAACAAAAAAACATCCTCGCCCAAGACGCTGTTGACAGCGATCATTCGATGTTTCTGGGTGGTGGCCATGTTTCCAGAACTCCGCATCCCCGCTGCCAAGGGCAGCCCAGGAGTCAAGTTTAGCAGCAATCCACCGCAAAAAAGGAGGCCGCTAAACCAGTCAACCTTACCGAATCACACTAGACTTTGAGTATCCCCAACCGCTCAGGAGACCCTATTCATGCCTGGTCGAATGGAATTTCAATTTACCCTTCCCAAGTCGGCTTCGACTCCCATCCGCTCCGATCCAGATGCGCCTCTCCGCATCTTGGTCATGGCCGACTTCAGCGGCGGCTATCGGGAAACCTCCACTTCCCTGGTGGATTTAGCCGATCGATCGCTCTGGCGGGTAGATATTGACAACCTCGACGCAATCATGGCTCGGCTGGCGCCCAAGATACGTCTACCGCCAAACGCCGCAACCGGTGGCGCGGCCACCGTGATCAGCTTCGCGCAACTCGACGACTTTCATCCCGACGCGCTCTATCGGCGTCTGGAACTTTTTCAAGCATTGCGCCGCCTCCGTGCTCGCCTGCTCAACCCGGCCAGCTTTGTACAGGCCGTTGCGGAACTCAGCCCGATACCCCCACCGGAATCGAGACGAGACGAGCTGAGATCCATGGGGGACAGCGATGCCGGAACGTTCGAACAGTTGCTGGGACGGGCACCCCATCAGCCGGCGACACGACCAACCGATCCGGGCACCACCGCCATCAACGCGATATTGAAAACCATCGTCCAGTCTCACATCGTGCATACCGATCCGCGACAATCCGCTTGGATAACCGCCATGGACACGGCAATCAGCGAGCAATTGCGAGCAATCCTGCATCACCCCACGTTTCAGGCGCTGGAAGCCACTTGGCGCAGCGTCCACGACCTAATCGCCAATCTCGATAGCGATACAGTACACGTCGAATTGCTTGATGTGACGCGGGGCGAATTGCTGGCGGACCTGCGCGCGGCAGCCGGCGATCCAAAAGCCACCGGACTCTACACCCTGCTAATCGATCACGGCGTTCACCTGCGCGATGGTCAACCCTGGTCCCTGCTGATCGGCGACTATCACTTCGGCACCACGCCCGAGGATATCGCCTTGCTGGCCAATTTAGGCACTTTGGCGGCCTATGCCGGCGGCCCCTTCTTGGCAGCCGCTTCACCGAGCGCACTGGGTTGTGCATCGCCATCCGCCTTGGCGGATCCAAACTCGTGGCCGCCGTTGTCGGTCGAGGATCAGGAAAATTGGCGGATGCTGCGGGCCAGTGCGGTAGCGCCCTGGCTGGGCTTGGCGGTACCAGATATCTTGCTGCGATTGCCTTACGGTCAAAAAACCGATCCCGTTGAACAGCTCGCTTTTGAGGAAATGCCAGGAGGCCGTGATCCCGACGCTTATCTCTGGGGCAATCCGGCCTTTGTCTGCGCACGGTTGATCGCGGCGGCCTTCCTCGAAAATTGTTGGGAGGGCGGCCTTGGCGCCATCCTCGACCTGAGTGACCTACCCGCCCACATTTATGAGGAATCCGGGGAGCGCGTGATGCAACCGGCGACTGCAATCCTGCTGGGCGAACGGGCGCTACAAGGCATTTTGGCTCGCGGCGTGATGCCGATATTAGGTCATCGCCAACGCAATGCCGTGCGGTTGGCACGATTCCAGTCTCTGGCCGATCCGCCAACGGCATTGGCCGGTCCATGGGAACCTTGACCTACACAAGCCTCACTGGAACTCGCGGCCTCCCCAGCACAAAGGCGACAACTGACTCTGAAGCGGTGGGGGAAACAGTGTAAGGCATTGGGAGGACAGGTGGAAATTCAATACAGCGGTTGTTCCTGCGTGTCGGGTTCAACCGGTGGTTTTTCATCGATGAGCCGATCAATTTTATCGTCCGCAAGCTTATCATCCATGGACTGATCATCCATGCGTCGCATCACGTCAGCGAGTTGCCGCCTTAAAACCCGCACCGCCGGCTCCAATTGCAAGATGCGCCGTTCCATTCGCTCCAACTGGGCATCCTGCCACTCCGGGTGCTGCAATAGGCTTTCCATCGCTTCTTCCAATTCAATCAGTCGTTGTTCCATTGCATGACTCACTCGCAACAACGAACGACTGCCGCCACCGGTTCCCTGGGCAATGCCTTCTCGACTTTGATTCAACTCTTGACCAACTGCTTCCACCGCTACCGAGGAAAGTTCTCTCAATTCCTCTAGAAAACCGTATAACAATAACCGGTCGCAAAAAACATTAATCAGGCGCGGAATCCCTTGGGTAAATCGATAGATGGCTGGATGAGCGTCTTCGGAAAAGGTCGGTAGCCATCCCTCCCAACCGACCACTCGCAAACGGTGTTCGATATAATCGCGGGTTTCGATCTGACTGAGCGGAGCAAGGTGACTGGAAGCAATCACACGCTGCCGCAATTGCTCCATACCCGGTTCTTGCAGGGTATGGCGAAATTCCTCCTGACCCAATAGAAAACTCTGCAACAATGGTGTCTCGTCACTTTGAAAATTCGAAAGCATCCGTAATTCTTCAAGCGATCTAGGCGGCAGATTCTGCGCCTCGTCCACTACCAGCAGGACGCGACGCCCATGGCGAGCGTGGCCACGTAGAAAATCCTCAAAATGTCTGAGCAACGCCGCCTTCCCAACTTCCTCATAAGGCAAGCCAAAAGCGGCCACTACACTGCGTAGCAACTCATCGGCTTCCAACTGTGTTGTCACCAACTGGGCAGCGATAACCTGATTAGGATCAAGTTCTTGAAACAGGCTTTTCACCAAGGTCGTTTTGCCCGTGCCAATTCCGCCAGTAATCACGATGAATCCCTCACCCTGGCTCAATCCATATCGCAAATACGCTAACGCTCTGGAATGTCCACGGCTCCCGAAAAAAAACCGGGGGTCAGGGCTTAATTGGAAAGGCTTGGCGCTAAAACCATAATAATCAGTATACATAAGATAGTTAGAACTTCATGTTAAACCGAATGTTAAGTCGATTTTCGCGAAACTCTTGTTCGGTAGAATTCGAGTTATTCTGGTAGAGGCGGTAACTAACTAAACCACCAAAATCGGGAGTAAACACTCGCGCCAGTCCAATCACTGATACCCAGTAATCGTTTTGCTGGTTTTCATCCGACTGGTTCTCACCCAGATCATCATGCTCCCAACCTGTCCCGATGAAAGAAGCAGTACGCGGTGCGAACCGCCATGTCCATAGCGCGCCAGCACCGTAAGTATTTTCTTGAGATACAGCATCTTGATTCTCTCGGTTCTCGTTGAATGCGCTAACCGATAACCCAGTAGGGCCATGCCGATAGGTTATACTGCCATCAAAGCGCTTACGTCGGAAATTCTGATTAGTCAAACCGAATGGTCCCTCGGAAACCACGGGCTGGTTCTGCTCATCGGGGGACTGCGATTGGCCATCGCCACCGGAGCCGAGCACACTACGACCAAGCAGTTGTTGCTCGTTGGTCACTTCATCCGTATAACGGGCCGACCAAGTGGTGTTAGCGGTTCGGTGACCGAAGGAGCCTTCCCAATGCACGCCTGGATCGACGCCCACACTCTGATCACGGCGACTGATCTGCAAATGAGTGCGAAGGGACGGATTCCAGCGCAAAGCTATTTCGTTGACATCCGAACCGTACAATCCCTTCAATTCCATGAAGCGGCTCGGTGACCAAATCGCGCCTAACCCCCAGTATCCACCATTACGGCTATTCTCGAAATCAGCAACTTGGTTATCCTCGTAGCCGGCTTCTGCTAAAAGAGACCAGTGATTACTCAATCGATAAGTGAGTTCACCAGTCAAATTTTCTTGGCGATCATCGCCATTATCTCCAGTATTATTGTTCGTTAAATTATCTTGTTTTTGCTGTTGATAAAAATAACCAATATTCCATTTTAATGTACTAAATTGGCGACCACTGGCAAGATTAAAATTAATAGTATTGATCTGACTATCGGAATTATCGTTAACTTGTTGCCCCTCTTGCTGATTATCAATTCCATTCTGCTCATCATAAAAAATATCGTCATAACGATAGCGTAGTAATACCTTTACCCAACCGCCAACATCCTGTTGCCAGTAGGGACTAACGCCAAAACGATGAGCGGTCGTCTGATTGTCAGTCAGTGCTATGTTGCTGAAAATGCCGATCGGATTAAATAATTCCGCAGCACCCGGCAACCCCAAATCGAAATTGTCGAAAAGCGACAAGCTGGAAGGTATTCCACCGGTCGCCCCTAAATTACCAGTATCAGTTCGACTACTAGAGTTAATCGGTACTTGAGAAATCGAGCCATAAGCATCTAAAAAGAAATTCTTCTGAAAAATTTCAGCAGTCCCAAACGCTTGTAGTTGATTATTGATCTTGTTCGCATCACCATTATTGGTGTACAATAATCCTTGTGCGGTGTAATCCAAGCGGAGATCAAGACGTCCACCACGCTTTCGCACCGAAATGCCTGGATCCACTTGTAAAACCAAGTCATCCTCAGTCTGCCCGTCAGGCATCAGCTTAATATTATCGGAGTAGGTAGCGCCAACGCTAATTCGGGGAGTCACTCTCCATTCCCCCAAGCCAAAATTCGTCTCCTGCGCCCAGTTTACCGAGCCACCCCCTAGCATCAACGCTCCAAGTATAAACGACCAGAACGATCCCAGATTCCAATATTGCTTTCTAGCTTGTTCACGGCTTTTAAATTTCATACGTACCATCCCAACCTCCCTTAAGGCAGCGGCAACACTGTTTATCGTTCCTGAAAATTCTCGCCGCTGTTAGGAGAGTAATGATACCCATAGCCATAGCCGGAACGATCGGAAGCGAAAAAATCGCGTGTTTTATTCAACACGAACCCAATGATTTGATCAGGGGCAAGCATGGCCAACGCTTCCTTAACTTGGGATTGAGCGGTTCTTCCAGCCTCCACCACCATAACCACTTGCCCCATGAGACCCGTTAAAATGCTAGCCTCAGTTGTAGCCAGCAGGGGCGGCGCATCAAAAATAATGATACGGTCGGGATATCGCTGGCTCATTTCACCCGTCAATCGGCGCATGTTATCGCTGGCTAACAATTCTGACGATAGATGATGCGTACTTCCAGCAGACAAAACAGTCAAACCTGGTATGTTGGTGCTCATCAATACGTCAGCCAACTCCAGTTGATCATCGATTAAAAAGTCCACCAAACCACGCTCGGCTTCAAATCCCAACGTTTTCTCAACGGAAGGCCTCAGGACATCGGCATCCACCAACAATACCGTACGATCCCTTTCGGCAGCGATACTCAAGGCCAGATTACAGGCAGTAAAGGTTTTTCCTTCACCAGGACGAGCACTAGTTACTACTATCAAATTTGCATGTTTTACGAGGGTTGCTCCCCTGCCATCAATATTCATAAGCAAGGAACGCTTAATATGACGATACTCTTCTTTTATTCGGCTGCGTTGGGCATCCACCACCAATAAACCGGCAGAGCGAATCCATTCCATATCCAAGGTAATTGACTGCTGAGTACGCTTGTTGGTCGTTGTTTCGGTAGTTCGGACAATAGCCGGGGCGACTGTTACACTGGTTGCTCTTTCGATAATGTCGCTATTTTTTGTTATATCTTTTGATAGATTAGGCTGCACTGCAGTCGAAGGTAACTCAGAACTTAGCGATCTACCAAACATAGCTTTCTCGATACTATCCATCATCACACTCCCAAAAACCAGACCCCAAATTCATAGATATCCAACTCTCTCCACGATCATCAAACCGGCATATATCAATACTAGCATCCCGCCAAGACCCGCATAGATAACCGTCATTTTGCGTTCCCTGCGTAAGGCCGCCTGAGAAAGGACCGCACTAACGCTGCCAAATACTGGAATATCAGCAATCTGCATGAGGCTACGTCGACTGTCGAAAGTTGGCCAAAACTGAGAGATCAAAAATGCCAGCCCTACTCCTATGCCCAAGCCAGCAACTAACACTACAGATGTCAATATTAATCGCGTGGGTTTAGGTTTCAAGGGTATTCGGGGAGGATCCACAACCTTATAACGGACTTCCTGCTTAGATTCTTCAGCCTGCTCAGACAATCTAAGTGCTTCTCGGCGAGATATCAACTCTTCATGTTTTTTCTTATTGACATCGTAGTCCCGATTTAAAGCAGCCAGGTCGGCTTCAACTTGAGGAAGAATATTAACTTCATCCTGTAATTCTTTATACCGCTTTTTATATTCGTTCATCCGTACTTGCAGCGAGGCGATATTAGCTTCTTCTTCGGCAAGCTTAACTTTTATCTCATCAATAAAAGAATAACTTCTGGGGCCATGCGTATTAATATTGGCGCTATTTCTAGAAAGGCTAGCCGTGTATTGAGAACGCTCTTGTACGCGCTGTCTTTTAAGATCAGCTATGGTTTGACGTAAGATTCCCACGTCCGGATGCTTATCAGTGTATTGAATAAGTAATTCATCGAGTTTTTTTTCGAGATCTTGGATACGGTTATCTATCGGTAAAACAACCGTTTTCTCACCATCACCCTTCAGCTGCTGCTGCAGAGAAGTATCAAGCTGTTGCTGCAAGGCATTGCGGCGATTTTCCGCCTGCGCTAATTCTAATCGCACTGCTTCTAAGGCAGAGGCTATTTGTTGTACACGAGTATAGTAATTTTGCCCTTCCGAAGGCAACCAACCAGCATTTTTTATTTTAAAATCCTTAAGGCGAGTCTCTGCCTCAGTCAGCCGATACTCATATTGATCGATTTGCTCTTCCAGAAATTGGAGGGCAGTATTGGTACTTAATTGAGTATTACCAACCAAATTTTTCTCAAAAACCCCCAATACAGTTTCAACCATTTTTTTAGCTAGTTCTGGCCTGGGAGCCACGTAGGTGATTGTATACAAATCTGTGCCACTTTTATTGAAATCAAGCCCACCTTTCAAGCGATTCAGTAATCTTTCCAACTCTTGCGAATCTTTAGCTTGATTATCCAAGCCAGTTAATTGAGCAATTTTCTCTAAATTTGGACGGCTGAACAATGTGCGGGAGATCATTTCAACCTGAGCACTTGGGTTGATATCAACCGTCAAACCTTGTAGTACTGGACGAAGGATAGTTTGGGCATCTACAAATACTCGCGCTGAAGCCTCATATTGCTTTGGTAAAATACAGACAATAATCCAACCAATCACGCACACTAGCCATGCACAACCCATTGCATACCAGCGATTGCGCCAAATCCCCCGCAAATAACCGAGCAACTGTTCGATAATATCATTCATGTTTGCGCTCTTTTAATAGGAACGCCGGTCTGCTTAAAACAAAGACTCGGGAATAATCAGAATATCGCCGGGTAACATATCCACGTTTGCGGTAATATCTCCGTTCAGTAGATCATCCAAGCGGACTTCATATTCCTGCTGCTTACCGTCTACCACTCGAACTAGTCTGGTCTTATTGCCGGCGGCGAACTCGTTCAAGCCACCGACCGCAATCATTACGTCCAGCAAGGTCATTTTATGCCGGTAGGCGATCGCTCGCGCTTGCGGACCACTCCCTCCACCAGCTTGAGTGCTCCCTCCACTAGCCTGCGACCCGGATATCTGACCAATCACGCGGATTTGCTCGCTATAGGGTCCAATTCCACCTGCGACGATCACCGTGACAATAGGTTGGCGGATGTAAGTTTCCAGCGCTTTTTCCAGATCGCGAGCCAGCTGGTTGGGGGTTTTACCACTAGCCTGCAAATCCTCTACCAGTGGAGTTGTAATCTTGCCGTCCGGACGGACAGTAACCGTCTGTGAAACCTCGGGATTTCGCCAGACGAAAATCTGCAGTTGGTCTCCTGGCCCTATCTGGTAGCTATAGGTCTCCGGCGAAGACGTTTGGGATGCATAATTAGTTGACGGTGGCAAACCACCCAGTGGTTTAGCACAGGCTCCAAGCAAGAGGATAACCACCGTTGATACTCCACCGATGCCCCATCTGACGAACCAATCACGCTTTTGCATTTAACACAACCCCCAATATTGTTGGATATTCCAGATACGAACATAACTTTCCAACAGATCCCAACTTGATCCAGCCCGCTAGTTCGTCGGTGCGAGTTGACAAACTTCGGGTTCTCGGCGCGAGCACCGTCGGAATCCTCGTTCGAATGTCACTGCGCGGGGCCACCCCCTACAGGATGACGCTCAACTCGTGCCCCGATATATCTTACTGACACACCAAACCAATAGATCCCTAAAAACGCCAAAACCGGATCATCTGATCGCCCGCACTAACAAATATTATTCCCACAATGGGTCACAAAAATTCAAGCCTCAGAGCCACATTCATCAGGTTTAGTTCTGTCAATCGATACCACGTTGCCGCCGCGCCTCGAACAAAAAAACTCCTGTCGCCACGGACACGTTCAAACTTTCGACTCCACCCTCAACCATCGGAATCCGCGCCAGCCGGTCGCAGAGCTCGCGGGTCAGGCGTCGCAAGCCTTTCTCCTCCGCACCCAGTACGATAGCAGTCGGCAGCGTGAAATCCACTCGGTAAAGATTGTCCTCCGCCTCCCCCACCGCACCAACGATCCAGACTCCCTGTTCCTGCAACCAGCGCAACGTCCGTGCCAGATTAGTCACGGACACGAACGGCACAATTTCCGCCGCGCCACTGGCCACCTTACGTACCGTCGCATTCAAACCAACCGCCCGGTCGACAGGCGCGATCACCGCCTGAACGCCCGCCGCCGCCGCGCTACGCAGACAAGCACCCAGATTGTGCGGGTCTTGCACTCCATCTAACACCAGCAGCAGTGCCGGCCCGATCGCCGCCGCCAGCAACGCCGGCAAATCGGCCTCGCCATAAGCCCGTTGCTGAGCCACCAATTGGGCCAGTATGCCCTGATGACGGACACCGCCGCTCAACCGATCCAGCTCTAACCGGTCTGCTTGTCGAATCGGTACCCCTCGGCTGGCCGCCTCGTCTAGCAATACTTGTATTCGCGCATCCCGTCGCTGGCGCTCCACCCACAAACCGCGCAACTGCCCCGGCTCGTACCTTAGCGCCGCTGCCACAGCATGCAGACCATGAATCCACTCTTCCGCCACCAACTTTAGCCCTTTCTACGTTGGCCGCGATTCCAGCGATTGCGACGGCCGTTTTCGCGGCGCTCGCTCTCGACCAGCTCGAAATCGAGCTTGCGCTCGTCCAAATCGACTCTCACCACCCGCACTCGCAAGCTATCACCTAAACGGTAAACCTGACCAGAGCGCTCGCCGCGCAAGCGATGGCCAACCGGATCGAAATGATAGTAATCGTTGCGCAGGGCCGTCACATGCACCAAGCCCTCAACGTAAACTCCGTTCAGTTCCACAAATAGCCCGAAACCGGTCACGGCGGTGATGATGCCGTCGTAGGTCTGGCCGATCTTATCGAGCATGAATTCGCACTTTAGCCATTCTACTGCGTCACGCACAGCTTCGTCGGCCCGCCGCTCGGTCATTGAGCAATGTTCACCCAGGCTGACCAGATCAGCATGGCTATAAGGGCAATCAGCCGCTTTACCCCCGTTCAGCACATGACGAATAGCGCGATGCACCTGAAGATCGGGATAGCGGCGAATCGGCGAGGTAAAGTGCGCATATGCCTCTAGCGCCAGGCCAAAATGGCCGACATTGCTGGGACTGTAGACCGCTTGAGCCAGCGAACGCAACATCACTGTCTGGATCAGATGCGCGTCGGGCCGATCACAGATCCGATCCAAGAGACGGGTGTAATCGAGCGGTGATGGCTTGTCGCCCCCGCTCAAACCCAAACCCAGCTCGCCCAAAAACGCCCGCAACTTATTCAGTCGATCTTCGGTTGGCCCCTCGTGAACGCGATACAAGCCCGGTACTTTATGGCGTTGCAAAAACCGCGCCGCCGCCACGTTAGCCGAAATCATGCATTCTTCGATCAGGCGATGGGCGTCGTTACGCTCGGTCGGCAAAATTCGTTCAATTTTGCGATCCGCGCCATACTCGATCACAGTCTCCTGGGTATCGAAATCCATCGCGCCGCGTTGTTCCCGAGTCGCTCTTAGGATTTGGTAAAGCTCGTGCAACCGATCCAGATGGGGGACCAGTTCCGCATATTCGGCCCGGACCCGTGGATCGCGGTCGGCGACGATGGCGGCCACGGTGTCATAAGTCAGACGGGCGTGAGAGCGCATCACCGCCTCGGCAAATCGTGAGCGGACGATACGGCCCTGAGCGTTGAGTGTCATTTCGCAGACCATGCACAACCGGTCCACTTCGGGATTCAGCGAGCATAGACCATTGGATAAGGCTTCCGGCAACATCGGTATGGCTCGATCTGGGAAATACACCGAATTGCCCCGCTTGCGCGCTTCCTGATCCAGTGCCGTGCCGGGTCGCACATACCACGATACGTCGGCGATGGCTACCAGCAAGCGCCAATTGGCTCCACGCCGCTCGCAGTAAACCGCATCGTCGAAGTCGCGGGCCGTGATGCCGTCGATCGTCACCAACGGCGTGGCACGCAAATCCCAGCGTCCTTCCTTGGCAGCGTCCGGCACCACCCCACCGTGGCGATCAGCTTCCCCCATGACTGTTGCCGACCATTCCACCGGAATACCGTGACTGGCGATGGCGATGCGTACTTCCATGCCGGGCGCCATATGCTCGCCCAGCACTTCCTTGACTCGACCGAGCGGCCGGCTTTGTGAGCTAGGTTGCTCGATCAGTTCGGCGATGACGATCTGGCCAGCACGGGCCTCGCCACGACCATCAGCCGGCACCATGATGTCCTGATTGATGCGCTTGTTGTCGGGAACGATGAAATAGGCGCCACGCTCTTCGCAGAAGCGCCCCACCACCGTTTCGGTATTGCGCTCCAATACTTCGACAATCGCGCCTTCGCGCCGCCCCCGGTAATCGACTCCAATCATCCGCGCCACTGCCCGATCACCGTGCAGCAACTTACGCATCTGCCGAGGTGACAGAAACAGGTTATCGCCACCCTCGTCGGGAATCAGGAAACCATGACCCTCGGGATGCCCAATCACTCGACCGGTCACCAGATTCATCTTGGCGACCGGCCCGTAACCCTCGCGGCGGTTGCGGATCAATTGCCCGTCCCGCTCCATCGCTCGTAGGCGGCGAGCCAAGGCATCGACTTCCGAGCCGTCGTCCAGCCGCCACTCGGCACACAGTTCCGCCAAGGTCAGCGGCATACCCCGCTCTTCCAGATATTGCAAAATAAATTCCCGACTCGGCGCGGGATGGCCGTATTTTTCCCGTTCCCGCGCGACGAAAGGGTCGAGCTGACACCAGGAACCACGTTTTTTTGAGGTCATGAAAAGGCTTCTAAAGGTTACAACACAATGAAGGGGAACGATTGACAGGCCGGAAGGCAATCCGTATAGTGCGCATCCGTCGTCGCCGCAGCCGGCGCGATAACCACCACAGCCGAAGTGGCGGAATTGGTAGACGCGCTAGGTTCAGGTCTTAGTTGGGGTAACCCAGTGGAGGTTCAAGTCCTCTCTTCGGCACCAGATTACAAGAAGGCTCGGCCCAAAGCCGGGCCTTCTTTGTTTTCTCCTCCTCAAGCCGAGAACGGATTCCGCAGCACAATCGTATCGGCCCGATCCGGACCGGTGGAAATGGCATCGACGGGAGTGCCCGTCAATTCCTCGATCCGCCGCAGATAGTCCCGCGCGGCGACAGGCAAATCCTCGTAGCAGCGCACCCCCGTCGTGGGCTCCTGCCAACCCGGCATCTCCTCGTAGATCGGCTCGCAAGCGGCCAGCGCTTCTGCACCCACGGGCGCATTGTCCAGCCGCTCCGACCCACGCCGATAGCCCGCGCAGAGCCGGATACGCTCCAGACCGTCCAACACGTCCAGCTTAGTCACGCACAACCCGGAAACGCTGTTGTTCACGATGGATCGGCGCAGCACCACGGCGTCGAACCAGCCGCAGCGCCGCCGCCGGCCAGTAGTCGAACCGAACTCGTGGCCGCGCTCGACCAGATAGTCACCGGTTTGGTCGAACAGCTCGGTCGGAAACGGTCCGGCGCCAACCCGAGTGGTGTACGCTTTGGTGATACCCAGCACATAGTCCAGATAACGCGGCCCCAGCCCGGTCCCGGTAGCAGCACCGCCAGCGGTGGTGTTGGAAGAGGTGACATAGGGGTAGGTACCGTGGTCGATATCCAGCAATGCGCCCTGCGCACCTTCGAACAGCATGTTATCGCCGCGCCGTTGGTGCGTATCCAGCAGCGCGGTGATATCCGCCACCAGCGGCCGCAAGCGCTCGGCCATGGTCAGCGCTTCGTCGAGCGTTTTCTTAAAATCGACAGCTTCAGTCTGGAAGTAATGCTGCAACACAAAATTGTGGAAATCCAGCACCTCACCTAGTTTGGCCGCAAAACGTTCCCGATCGAACAGATCAGCCAGCCGCACCGCTCGCCGCGCAACCTTATCTTCGTAGGCCGGCCCGATACCACGCCCGGTAGTACCGATGGCCCGCTCGCCGCGGGACTTCTCGCGGGCGAGGTCCAGCGCGATATGGTAGGGTAGGATCAACGGACAGGCTTCGCTGATCCGCAACCGCCCCATCACCTCCACACCTCGGCGCTCTAAGTTGTCGATTTCAGCCAATAGCGCGGCTGGAGACAACACCACCCCGTTACCGATCAGACAATCAACGCCTTCGCGCAAAATGCCGGAGGGGATCAGGTGTAGCACAGTCTTTTGGCCGTCGATGACCAAGGTATGCCCCGCGTTGTGCCCGCCCTGAAACCGCACCACCGCCGCCGCGTTTTCGGTAAGCAGGTCCACCACTTTACCCTTGCCTTCGTCGCCCCATTGAGCGCCGATGACGACCACGTTCTTGCCCATGTCAGCTTCCTGTCAGTCGCTCAGTTTATTCTGCCTGCATTTCAATGGGCGATTCGGACCACGGAATCACCCGCCATTCCCCATCCCGCCATACGATCTTTCGGTTGCAACCCAACGCCCGCGGCGACTCCGTAGTACCCGGTAACGCCCGTACGACCCGTTCCCCCCGGTCGCGTAACGCCGCCACTGCTCGCTCCAAGGTCATGTCTCCCATCACTGGCGCGTGGATTCCCGTAATCGCCGCCTCCGGCAGGGTACTCAGTCGCAACAACGTCGCCAGATCGGTGCTAAACCCCGTCGCCGGCCGGGCTCGACCGAATACCTGGCCGATTTCATCGTAACGTCCGCCCTGCGCCACCGCTTGGCCCTGCCCCGGCACGTATGCGGCAAACACCACGCCGGTGTGGTAACGGTAGCCTCGCAATTCGGCCAGATCGACGTGAATCGGCAGTTCCGGCCATTGTTCTCGCAGCGCCTCGATCAGGTGTCGCAACGTTCCTAGCGCCTCGCTAATCCGCTCGCCACTTCCGTTTAACGTCGCCTCGGCTTCATCCAATATGTCCGGGTCGCCGTTTAACTCAGCCAGCGCCATTAACCAGCGATCGGACGGTGTCGGCGGCGCCCAAGCGGCCAACTGCTGGCGAATCTCGGGCAGCGCCTTGCGTTGCAGCGCCTCGAATAGCAGGACTTCTCGTTCCAAATCCAGCCCGGCCTGAGCGACTAGCTCTCGGAAAATGGCTACATGCCCCAAATCCAGATGCACCTCGCCGAGTTCCGCCGCCGCTAGGGTTTTCAACATCAGGGTTAGAACTTCGAGATCGCTTTCATAGCCACGATGCCCGTACAGCTCCACCCCCGCCT